>OLWD01000623.1_pt1 | contig 15654 bp, 11 predicted proteins | sample 1673971 | NCBI WGS metagenome assembly OLWD01 (sample SAMEA103958136, study PRJEB25191) | human gut metagenome | reverse complement strand
TATCGAGCGCTACCCCTATGTGCTGGAGGATCCCACCCTGCTGTACGACTGGGTAGCCGCCGGTGCCTATGCGCAGATCAACGCAGGAGCACTGCTGGAGCCTAAGCTCTGCAAAAAGTTGTGTAAGTTCATCCAGTGGGGATTGGTTCATGTCATCTCCACCGACACCCATTCCCCGGACAAGCGCCCGCCCCGCATGGCGCAGGGTGTGCAGCAGCTGGAAAAGCTGCTGGGCAGGGAAGCTGCTGCCCGCATCGTGCGCAACGGCGATGAACTGTTCCATGATCAGGAACTGGACGCGGCGACCCTGCATCAGCCCAAAAAGTTTTTGGGCATGTGGGTCTGATCCTAAAGTAAGGAGAAAACTGCCCGGGCAGAGAATTACTCTGCCCGGGCAGCGGATTTTGGTATGAAGAAAAATAAGGTCCTGAAAATCGTGTTGATCGTGCTGGGCGCGCTGGTGGCTCTGCTGGCAGCAGCTGTTCTTGGCGTGCTGTTCTACCTCCACAGTATGGCAGCCGGTATTCCTGAAACCCTGCCGGATGCCCCGGCGGACAGCACACAGGTCACCCTGACGGATGATGAGATCGATAAGCTGCTCAGCGGTGAGATCACGCTGGAGGAACTGGCAGATGAAGCCGCCGCGTCCGGCAGCGGGGAACAGGAGGCATCCGCCAGCGCTCCGCAGCAGGAGACAGGTGCGGTTTCCTCCCCGGCAGGTTCTTCTGCTTCTTCGGGGAGTGCTGCCTCCCGGACGGAGAGCAGCAGTACAGCGTCCTCCAGCAAGCAGGAGACTGCCGGTACAGCCAATTCCGGTACAGAAAAACCGGCGTCCTCCTCCGGCAAACAGGAGGCCGGCTACGAGGCCGAGGTCAAGGCACTGCTGCGGCAGCTGTACATCGTCAAGGCACGCGCCGAGGCAGAGCTGAACAGCTGCATTGCCGGAGCAAAGGCAGAGTTCAAATCGCTGCCGGAGTCTCAGCAGACACAGGCGCGCAAGATATCCATCGTGCTGGCCAGAAGTGGCAGACTGTATGCGATGCAGGCCTCCTATGATAAGGAAGTGGAGAGCATCGTCAGCCAGATGCGCGCCATTCTGACCGCCAACGGCCAGAGCACCGCACTGGCGGATCAGGCCATGGCCTCCTATAAGGCACAGAAGAGCGCCATGTACTCCCGGCTGACCGCAAAACTGTACTCCTGACCCGCAAAACGACCACGGACCATCCGCAGCACATCTCCCGGGCACTGACTGTGCCGGAAAGGGGCTGCGGGTGGTTTTGTTTTGCCTTTTTGCTGTAATATGGAGAAAAATGCCAAGGACATGGAGGGATGACTCTGCGGCAGAGACGCTGCCTTTTACGCCGACAGGGGAGGGCGGATTGTACGCGCCAACGAAACAATCCCCCAAAAGGCCGGAAAAGTAGCACTTTTACCTACGAATATACAGGAAATTTGTATAAAGTATAAGATTTCACTCATGCTTTGCTATAATGAAGTGAATTATTTTCATGTAAATTGACAAAAATCGTGGTTATCCTTATAATAAATAGAGTGTTTCTCGGGTATGGACGATGGTGTTTGTGCAACCGCAAGATGCCATCGTTTTATTATTCGCTTTTCTGTCCGCGTGCCAAGGACAGACGTCTGCTATGTGTGAGGCTGGCGGACTGCGGGAAAGTATGGCTCGGCCTGAGAGCAAAAATAGTAATTCATTGATAGGATTGGAGTGGCATCAAACGATGGCAAAGTACATCATCAAGCGTGTCGCAATGGGTATCTTCAGTATCTTCATTGTGGCTACGGTTACCTTTTTTGTCATGAACCTGGTCCCCGGTGGCCCGTTCGTGGCAGAAAAGTCCATCAGTGCCGCTGCTCAGCAGGCTCTGGCCGAAAAGTATGGCCTGGATAAGCCGCTGGGTGTGCAGTACGTCAACTATATGAAGGGCCTTCTGCACGGCGATCTGGGCCTGAGCCTGCGTCAGCGCGGCCGTACCGTCAACCAGATCATTGCCAGCAAGCTGCCGGTGTCCTGCCGCCTGGCAGGCATTGCAGTGGTTGTGGCTCTGTGCGTGGGCATCCCGCTGGGCTGCATTTCCGCTTACAACCGCGGTAAGTGGCTGGATAACGTTATTATCGTGTTTGCAACCTGTGGCATCGCGATCCCCAGCTTTATTTCCAGCGTGCTGCTTTTGTACCAGTTTGGTATGAACATGAAGGTGCTGCCCACCGTTGGTCTGAACAGCGCAGCCGCCTATATCATGCCGGTCACCGCACTGGCCATCTATCCCTCGGCTTATATCACCCGTCTGATGCGCTCCAGCCTGCTGGACGTTATGGGTCAGGACTATATGCGCACCGCACGCGCAAAGGGCGTTTCCCAGTTCATGATCCTGTTCAAGCACGCACTGCGCAACGCCATTCTGCCTGTCATCACCTACGTTGGCCCCATGCTGGCCGGCCTGATGACCGGTTCCTTCGTGGTGGAAAAGATCTTCTCCGTGCCCGGTCTGGGCCGCGACTTCGTGTCTGCCATCACCAACCGTGACTACACCATGATCATGGGCACCACCATTCTGCTGTCCAGCATGGTCATTATTGCAAACGTGATCGTGGATATCCTGTACAAGATCATCGACCCGCGTATCAAGCTGAAGTAAGAGAGGAGCGATTTTCATGGAAAACATTAAAAAGAATCCGCTCAGCCTGCAGCTCAATGCGGAGGATTTTCTGCCCGCCAGCAATGAGGAAAAGCAGAGTCTGGTGGTCATGCGCGAGAGCGTCAACTTCTGGAAGGACGGTATCCGCCGCCTGAAGAAAAACAAGATCGCCATGGTCAGCTTTGTGTTCATCATTGCCATTGCTATCTTTGCCTACATTCTGCCCGCCGTGTGGCCCTACAGCTACTCCGAGCAGGTGAAGGGCAGCAACAATCTGGCACCGTTCGAGTACTCTGCCGCTGAGCAGGCCCGCATCGATGCCGGCGAAAAGGTGTTCCCGCACATTCTGGGCACCGACCGTATGGGCCGTGACTTTGCGGTGCGTATCATGATGGGCACCCGCGTCAGCCTGTCTGTCGGTCTGATCGCCTCTGTGCTGGTGCTGATCATCGGCGCTACCTACGGCGCAGTTTCCGCCTTTGCCGGCGGCTGGGTGGATAATATCATGATGCGTATTACAGATATTCTGTACACCATCCCCGATATTCTGCTGATCATCCTGCTGGGCATGGCCCTGAAGGACCCGCTGGACAAGCTGTCCACACAGCCTGGCTTTAAGTGGATGCAGACGCTGGGCCCCAACATGATCTCCATCTTCATCATCTTTGCTCTGCTGTACTGGGTCGGCATGGCGCGTATCGTCCGCAGCCAGATCCTGATCCTGAAGGAGAGCGAGTATGTTACCGCTGCCCGCGCACTGGGCGCATCCAGCGGCCGTATCATCAAAAAGCATCTGCTTACCAACTGCATTGGTACTCTGATCGTTACCACCACCCTGCAGATCCCGGCCTCCATCTTCACCGAGAGCTACCTGAGCTTCATCGGTCTGGGTGTTGCAGCTCCGCTGCCCTCTCTGGGTTCTCTGGCTACCGATGCTGTTAAGGGCATGAACACCTATCCCCATCTGCTGATCGCCCCCGCACTGATGATCAGCGTGATGATCCTTGTGTTCAACCTGTTCGGCGATGGCCTGCGCGATGCCTTTGACCCGAAGCTGAAGAATTGATGAGGTGAACAGAAATGAGCGAGAAAATTCTTGATATCAAAGATGAGCGCCTTTCTTTCTTCACCCCCGCGGGCGAAGTAAAGGCACTGAACGGCGTTTCCTTTACCATGAATCAGGGCGATGTTCTGGGCGTTGTAGGTGAGTCCGGCTCCGGTAAGTCGGTCACCGCCTACTCCGTTATGGGCCTGACCGCTTACCCCGGTAAGCTGGTGGGCGGTAAGGTGTGGTTCAACGGCCACGAGATCGAGAACATGAAGGAGAAGGACTTCCGCAAGATCCGCGGCAACGAGGTCTCCATCATCTTCCAGGACCCCATGACCAGCCTGAACCCGGTGTACACCATCGGCAACCAGATCGTGGAGGTCATCCGCCTGCACACCGATAAGAATAAGGCCGATGCATGGGCACGCGCCAAGGAACTGCTGGAGCTGGTCGGCATCAATGAGCCTGAAAAGCGCCTGAAGCAGTACCCCCACGAGCTGTCCGGCGGTATGCGCCAGCGCGTGATGATCGCCATTGCACTGGCCTGTGAGCCCAAGCTGCTGATCGCCGACGAGCCCACCACCGCACTGGACGTGACCATTCAGGCACAGATCCTTGAATTGATGCAGGATCTGCGCAAGAAGCTGGGCATGAGCATCATCATGATCACCCACGATCTGGGTGTCGTGGCTTCCATGTGCGAGAAGATCGCCGTGATGTACGCCGGCCACATTGTGGAGTACGGCACTACCGACGAGATCTTCTATCAGCCGGGCCACGAGTACACCAAGGGCCTGATCAACTCCATCCCCAAGCTGAACACCGCAGAGCACGAGCGCCTTGTGCCCATCGAGGGTACCCCTGTGGACCTGCTGAATCCGCCGGCCGGCTGCCCCTTTGCGCCCCGCTGCAAGAACTGCATGAAGATCTGTCTGAGCAAGATGCCTCCGCGCACCGAGCTCAGCGATACCCACTATACCTACTGCTGGCTGCAGCAGAAGGCTGAATTTGAGAAAGGGGAAAAGGCAGAATGAGTGAACACAAGACGCTGGTTGAAGTCCAGCACCTGCAGCAGTATTTCCCCGCCGGCGGTGTGGGCAAGAACCGCAAGTATGTTCAGGCTGTGGATGACGTAAGCTTTGCCATCCGCAAGGGCGAGACCCTTGGTCTGGTGGGCGAGTCCGGCTGTGGCAAGACCACTACCGGCCGCACCCTGCTGCGCCTGTACGAGCCCACCGGCGGCAAGATCTACTACGACGGCAACCTGCTGTTCGATAAGGACAACAAGATCGCAGTGGATATGCTGCCCTATCGCCGCCGGATGCAGATCGTTTTTCAGGATCCCTACGCAAGTCTGGATCCCCGCATGACCATTGGCGACATCGTGGGTGAGGGCATTGATATCCATCATCTGGCTGAGAACGAAAAGGACCGCCACGATAAGATCATCGCTCTGCTGGAGCGCGTTGGCCTGAACAGCGAGCACGCAAACCGCTACTGCCACGAGTTCTCCGGCGGTCAGCGTCAGCGCGTGGGCATTGCCCGTGCACTGGCCGTGAACCCCGAGTTCATCGTTTGTGACGAGCCTGTCTCTGCACTGGACGTTTCCATTCAGGCACAGGTCGTCAATATGTTCGAGGATCTGCAGCAGGAGATGGGTCTGACCTACCTGTTCATCGCCCATGACCTGAGCGTTGTGAAGCACATCTCCAACCGCATCGGCGTGATGTATCTGGGCAAGATGGTGGAGCTGGCCGACAGCTACGAGCTGATCACCCACAGCATCCACCCCTACACCCGCAGCCTAATCTCCGCAATTCCGGTGGCAGACCCCATTACGGCTCGCCAGTCCAAGCGTATCGTGCTGCAGGGCGATGTGCCCAGCCCCCTGAACCCGCCGTCCGGCTGCCGTTTCCGCACCCGCTGCCCCTATGCAGACGAGCAGTGCGCCAACGAGGTGCCCGAGTTCAAGGAGGTCTCCACCGGCCACTGGGCAGCCTGCCATCACCTTGACCGCGTGAAGTGAGAACACTTCACAGTAGTAAAAGGTGAAAGTAACTCAACTTAGCGCTGAAATGTTGTCACAAAATGGTTACAGTCCAGGTTTTGGACTTGTAACCGGCATGAGAACGCATTATAATCATTCGTGTTCCTCCGGTGTACATTTGCACCGGATCGAATATAGAGGCGGCTGGGGGAACCTGGCACACTCAAATTTGATATAAGGGAAGGATATTATTATGAAACGCATTTCTCGTCGTAATTTCCTCAAGGTTGCAGGCGTGGGTGCCGCTGCTCTGGGTCTGGCAGCCTGTGGCGGCAGCAAGTCCGGTTCTACCGCAACCTCCGGCACTGCTTCTTCTGCTGGTTCTTCTACCGGCAGTGTCTCTACCGCTGGTTTTACCGTCCAGTACGGTTCTAACCCCGAGACTCTGGACCCCGCTCTGAACAGCGCTGTGGATGGCGGCAACACCATCATCACCGTCTTCGAGACCCTGCTGATCATCAACGAGAACAACGAGGCTGTCCCTGGTCAGGCTGAGAGCTGGACCACCAGCGAGGACGGCCTGACCTGGACCTTCACCATGCGTGACGGCCTGAAGTGGAGCGATGGCACCGACCTGAACGCTAAGGACTTCGAGTACAGCTTCAAGCGTATGGCTGATCCTGATACCGCTGCTCCCTACGCAGAGACCTGCCTGGGCATGATCGACGGCTTTGAAGAAGCTGCCGGTTTCCCCGATGCAGACGGCAACCCCACCGTGGAGCCCAACCTCGATGCTCTGAACGTGAAGGCAAGCGATGACGGCAAGACCCTGACCATCGTTCTGGCTTACCCCTGCTCTTACTTTGATAAGATCGTTGCCTTTGCTGCTATGAGCCCTGTGCAGAAGGCTACCGTTGAGGCCAACGGCGATGCATGGTGCACCTCTCCCGATACCTATGTGTGCAACGGTCCCTTCATGATCACCGAGTGGACTCCCTCCGAGCGTATCGTTCTGACCAAGAACCCCAACTATGTTGGCGGCTGGGATAGCTCCAAGATCGTTTCCGAGAGCATCACCCTGCTGCTGCTGGAGGACTCCTCTGCTTCCTTCGCTGCTTATAACAGCGGCGAGGCTCAGCTGATCAAGGATGTGCCCACCGACGAGATCCCCAGCCTGACCAAGGCAGAGGATGGCGGCGACTTCTACGTTGACACCATTCTGGGCACCTACTATGTCAGCCTGAACCTGAAGCGCGATGCCTTCAAGGATGCCAAGGTCCGTAGAGCTCTGAGCCTGGCTATCGACCGTGACTACGTTGCCAACACCATCATGCAGGGTACCTACTCCACTGCTGACAGCATCGTTGGCCCTGGCATCGTGGACGAGAACGGTTACTTCCACGACAATGGCAATGCTCCCTACATCTCTGCTGACTACGAGGCTAATCTGGCCGAGGCTAAGAAGCTGCTGGCTGATGCTGGCTACCCCAATGGTGAGGGCTACCCCACTCTGGAGTACAGCACCAACGATGCCGGCTACCATGTGCCTCTGGCAGAGTACCTGCAGCAGGCTTGGAGCGATCTGGGCATCACCCTGACCATCAGCAAGATGGAGTGGTCCTCCTTCACCGCCGCTCGTCGTGCAGGCGAGTACGATGTTGCCCGTAACGGCTGGGTCATGGACTACAACGATCCCTCCAACATGCTGGATCTGTTCTGCTCCGGTAACGGCAACAACGATGGCAAGTACTCCAACCCCGAGTTCGATGCTGCTATCGAGGCTTCCCGCGTTGCTGATGTCTCCGAGCACTTTGCACAGTTGCACAAGGCTGAGGACATCCTCATGGAGGATACCGGCTGCCTGCCCATCGCTTACTACAACGACTACTGGCTGCAGAGCCCCGCTCTGAAGGGCACCTGGCACAGCCCCTACGGCTACTGGTACCTGCAGTACGGCTACATCGAGGAGTGATCTCCCCTGTGGGCTGCGTAGCGTAAGCTGAACCGTAACTTTTAAGCACTGAGCACCCCGCTGACCGGAAACGGCTGGCGGGGTGCTTTTTTGCTATTACCCTGCAAAAAAGACGAGTGCTCGGTTTTGTCGAGCACTCGTCTTTTATATGTAAACCATGCTGAAATAACGATGTCTTGCTTACACCGCAGCCATGGCGGCCAGAACGCTCTGCCAGCTCTTGCTGCGTGCGGCAGGCACCGGGGCGGGGCGGGTGCGCCGTGCAGCAGGGGCACTATGACCGGTTGCAGAGGATACCGTCAGGGCAGGGGAGGGGCAAAAGAACACAGCAGTGTCCTTTGTCAGCCACTGCGCAGCCAGTGCAGCGGCCTGCGGGTCAGATTGCAACGCGCGGCGCTCGTTCCCGGCCAGAAAATCAGCCAGCCAGTACAAAATTGCGGCCAGCGGCAGGCAGGGGGAAGCGTCCTGATTCCAGTAACTCCAGCGTGCGCCGCAGCCAAGGTGACTTTCCACCGTGATCTGTGCGCCGGTGCGGGCACTCTGCGGGATAGTGCCAACATAGTTCGTGCCGGCGCGCTGCCCCAGCTCCTCCACAAGGCGCTGGGTGCGGGCGGCATCCAGCCGATCCTCCCGGCAGTAGGCGCGGAAGTCGGTCTGGCTGAGCAGGCTGTCGGCACTGGACGGAAAACGTCCGGTCAGCTGCCCATCGGCATTGTGACACAGCTGCCAGCCCTTGCGGAACAGCTGAAAATTCAGGCAGCGCCGCCCCATGGTGGAGTAGCACACAAGGGCGCTCTGCTCCCCGGGCAGCTGTTTTACTTCAAGATAGGCATCGTTGCCGCAGGTGTCCTGCAAACGGATGGTGAGCAGCAGCTGTGCACCGGCGTGCAGGGTGGACATGGCGTTGTGCATGGCGTCAAAATAACGGGAAGCGTCCATGATTGATCTCCTTCCTAAAAAGCAAACAGCGAAACGTTGTAAAAGTGCCAGCCGGGTGATCGGGCCGACAGGCTGTATAAAACTTCTCTGAACGTAGTATAGCATACTTTTGAGGAAAAAACAACTGCAAGTTTCTTCGAAACGACAAAATTTTGCAAAATCTTATGGCATGGAGCAAACAGAAGTTCAAAGCATGGTTGTGCTTTATGATAATCGGTTGTGAAAAATGACCCCTGCGGGAGATGCCGGCTAAGGCAGGAGTTGCTCCCACAGGGGTCATTTTATATTTTTCAATCGCCAAGCTCCCGAATCTCGTTCTGGATCAATCGCCCGGCAGCGCGGGCAAGCTGATCCATGCCGCGGATGCGCGCCATATTTTTGCCGTAGATCTGCGTGGCGGCACCGACGCTGCTGTCCTCGCCCATAAAAACGGCAGACACCCGCACCCCCTGCCGCTGCAAGGTGCGCACCTGCGCGGCGGTATCGGTAACACCGGCGGCGTCCTCGTAGGCGCAGCCCAGCGGGTTCTCTGCTGTGGGCGGAATGCGGCGGCTGTCGTTGGGGCTGGCATCGGTCAGCAGGATCATCAGGTGACGCGGGGCGGGGCCGGGGGCATACCGGATCAGATCGCCCGCAGCTCGCAGTGCCAGACCGTCCCGGTTCCAGCCTGAGGCGAAGTACCGGAAGATGCTCTGCCGGTTCTTGTCCGCAAAGCCTTTCAGCACCCGCAGTACCGTGTAGCCCCGCAGGCTGCTAAAGGCACTTACTCGCACCGGAATACCGCAGTTGGCCAAGCTTTCGGCCAGAATGACACCCTGCGCCGCGATCACCTCCTGACAGTGCAGGCGGGAGGCGGAGGCGTCCAGCAGCAGATCCACCGTAAAGGCGGGGCAGTTTTCCTCCTCCGGGCATAAAAACACCCTGTTATCGTTCAGGTAAGGGGCGCGCCACACCCGCCCGGCGCACAGGTTACCGCTGCGCGCCACCCGCTGGTCGGGCTGCTGATGCACCAGAATACAGTTGCGGATCTGCTCGGTAAGGCGCAGTACAACACTTCGATGCAGCTCCTGATTTTTGGCGTAGTAGGCACGGTTGCGTTCGGCCTGCAATTCGGCCTGCTGTGCCAGCTGCCGCGCTTCCGGGGTGGGTGCCTGCGCCGGGCTGGGTACACCGGCGCTGAACCACAAATGACAGCCCAGATGCACTCCGGTGCACAGCTCCTGCTCGGCCTTGCGCAGCTGCTCCGGCGGGTAAAAGCAGCGCCCGAAGCAGCTTTCAATGTAGGCGCGGTCTTGCGCGGTGCGCTGCTTCAGGGTGATGTTTGCCCGGCGCTTGTCCACCGCCAGCCCGCTGCCTGTGGCATCCACCGCACCGGAATGCTCCACCGTCACCCGGTCGGTCTTGATCATCTGGGTGGGCATGGTTATGGTGGCAAGCTTTGCCCAAAAGCCTTGCAGCCGCAGGTGCAGCGCGGGCTTCTGACGTACCTCGCCGTCAAACAGGGCAAATTTTGCAAACAGTGCCAGCAGGTCGTTTTTGAGCTGTGCCGGTTCCGGTACGGTCTCCGGCTCCAGCGCGGCGGCAAGGCTGCTCTCGTAAGGGGTCATGACCGGGGCGGTGTGTCCCAGAACCTTGCGCCAGCGCACAGCCTGCATGGTGTACACCAGCTGGTTTTTCGCCATCCACTCCTGCCGCGAAAGCTTGTACTGGATGGCAAAAAAGTAGTCCGCGTGGGCAAACCGCAGCGCCTCCAGCACCGGGCGGCGGGGCAGCTCCAGCCGGTAGGCCGCGTTTTCTAAGTACAGCCACGCCATATCGTCCAGCATGGGCTGGCGTGTGTCGCCCTCCCAAGCGGAAAAAATGTCCCGGATCAGCGCATCACCGTAGTATTTGTGCACCAGCCCTACGATGCAGTTCATGTAAAAATCAATGGTGCCGTCCGTGTTGCGGGCCAGAAACAGCGGCTCGAAGCCGTAAGCTCCGGCAGCGGCCCAGACCTGATTGGCCGCACGCCGCTCCTGTGCGGTGTAGCTTTGGGCATCCATCAGGCAAACAGCTTTCCGGCATCCAGCTTGGCCGGGATGCGCGCGGCGATCACGTCCCGGATCAGCCCCTGCTCGTAGGAGTCAAAGGCCTTGTTGGTGATGCCCATATCCAGCGCCGCCCCGGCCGGGATGCCCCTGCGGATCAGCCGCAGCGCGTCCAGCATACCGCGCAGATCCAGCGCTTTGGTGGAAATCTCGGCACTGTCGCATTTTTTCTGCAGGTCCAGAAACAGCAGTGCAAACTGGTGCACATATTTTGCGGTAAGATCCGGGAACTGCGCCCGCAGCAGCTTTTCCAGATTATCCTGCGTGATGGTAGGCATCTGCACCACTGCAAAGCGGGAGGTAAGCGCCTCGTTCAGCTCCCGGGTGCCCGCGTAGCCGTAGTTCATGGTGGCGATAAAGCGGGTCTCCTCGGCCAGCGGGATGCGGTCGTAACCGGGTACGTCAATGGCGCGGCGGAAGTCCAGCACCGCGTGCAGCACCGCCAGCGCCTCGTTTTTGGCCATGTTGATCTCGTCCAGCACGCCAAAGCCGCCGCACTGTGCGCAGCGGTACACCGGCCCGGGACGGAACACCACCTGCCCGCCCGCAAAGGTATCCATGCCGATGAGGGAGGCGGCATCCATGTTTACATGAAAAGAGATGTCCCATGCGGGGCGGCCAAAGGCGGCGGCAAGGTTTTCTGCCAGCACGTTTTTGCCGGTGGCTTTGCCGCCGGCCAGCAGCAGGTTTTCGCCGCAGAGGATGGCCGCCAGTGCCTGCTCCCACACCTCCTTGCCGTAGTAGGTAAAGGCAGGGGCGGGGATGCGCGGGCGCAGTGCCTCGCTGAGCGGATGGGCGGCGCGGTATTCCTGCACCGCCGTAAGCAGGGCGGGGTCCACCCCTTCCTGCCGTAAGGTATCCAGAATATCCGACATTTGTACAAACACCTCGATCTCTGACCGGGCGGGAATGAACTGCCCGGTTTCACGCTTATCATAGCACAATCGCGGGCATTTGTGTAGGGGGCGTGCGGGGTAAAAACACAAAAAGGGGCAGCCCCAAATGGGGCTGCCCCTCTTCACATGAAAAAGAAGAAACGCTTAGAGTATGCCGGAGAACTGCGCTTTATCAGGCGTTCTCCAGACCAGCCATCTGCTTGATAGCCTTCATGGCGTAGGTCAGGGTACGACCCATAGCCACACCGGCCATCAGGCAGGGGTAGTTGTTGGCAAAGAAGCTGCCGGACATATCGCCGGTGATGTACAGACCCTCCATGGGCTGATTGTTGGTGTCCAGAGCCTGACCCTTTTCGTTGATGGCGATGCCCTGCTCGGTGGTCAGCAGAGAGGCACCCAGCCAGCAGCCATAGAAGGGAGCGGTGCGGATGGCGCTCAGACGGTAAGCGGGCTTGCCGAAGTCCTCGTCGTTCTGCTTATCGTACAGCTCGTTGTAGCGCTCCACGGTGGCAAGGAAGGTGTCCTTTGCCGCACCGGTAAAGCCCATCTTGTCGGCCAGCTCCTCGAGGGTATCGGCCTTGATAGCCTCGTCCATCTTGCCCTGAATGTACTTCTCGCCGCCGTTGCGGGTCTGGGCAGAGCAGCCGATGGTGTGGAAGCGCTTTGCATCCTCGATGAAGTTTGCATCGCTGATCTGGGCGTAAACGCGGCCCGGCTGGTGGGCAGCGGCGTAGACGATATCGTTGTAGGGACTGCTCTCGTTGGCAAAGCGCTCGCCGTTGCGGTTCACCTTCAGGAAAGGCTGGGTGCCGGGGTTGAACTGGCGGATCTTGCCCGGGAAGGCCTTGCCACCAAAGGCGGAGTCGCTGTCCACATAACCGCCGTCCACACCGGGGGCAACGATGCCGCGGTCAAACAGCATGGGAGCGGCTTCCTTGTCCAGATTAGCGCCTGCCCACACTGCTGCACGGATGCCATAGCCCTTGTCGGCGGGGGAGTAGGAGCAGGCGGTGGTCACGCTGGTGCCCAGCGGGTCCAGCTGCTCCATCATGTAGGGGTTGCCGGGGAAGCCGCCGCAGGCCAGCAGCACGCCCTGATTGGCGTTGTAGCGGATGAAGTGGTCATCCTCGGTGCTCTGGGCGATGATGCCGGTAATACGGCCATCGCTGTTCTTTTCCAGCTTGGCAAGGCTGGTCTTGAAGTCCACATCGTAGCCCAGCTCCTGAATGTACTGCAGCAGCAGCTCGTTGCGGGGCAGGCCGGAAGCACTTTCGCTGGCCATATAGTTATGCTCCTGCACAGGGAAGAGATAGTCGGTGTTGTGCTCGGCATTCTCTGCGGGCCATGCAGCCTCGCTGCCGGAGGTGAAATCGCACACCCAGCCGTACTTATCCTCCAGAATGCTGCGCATGAAGTCGTGCATGGCGGCAGACTCGTTGATCCAGGTCTTGACAACGCGCTGGTCGCACTTGCCGGAGGCATAGCGGGAGATCTCGCTCAGCAGCTTGGCGCGGTCGGCGGGCTTCTCACCGGCAGCCTTGGCGGCAGCGGAGTCGATTGCTCCGTACCAGTGACGGGTGTCCTGCACGTTGGCGTTCTGCTCGATAACACGGAAGTTCAGGCCGTTGGCAGCAGCATAAGCGGCAGCGAACATACCGCCGTTGCCAGCGCCCACGATCAGGATGTCGGTGTCCACGGTCTCGGTGATGGCGGCCTCGTCGATGTCAGGCTCTTTGCCCAGCCAGTCGTTCTCATCGCCGGTGGGCAGCTGCACGCTGGAGACCACGGCCTCGCCCTTTGCCTGTGCGTAGCAGCTCTTGGCAGCTTTCATCACGGCGTCGGAGGTGATGGTAGAACCGGAAACACCGTCGATCTCGGCAGAACCAGCAGCCAGCAGCTGCTCGCGCAGCTCATCAGCAGCGGCAGCGCCGAAGGAAGCGGTCTCGCCGGAGGTATCCACCACCACGTCGGTGACAGCGCTGTCAGAGAAGGTCATGGTGACCTTGACGGTAGAGGAAATGCCCTCGGCAGTGCCCTCGTAGGTGCCGGGGGTGTACAGACCGGCAGCACCGGAAGTGGAAGCAGAACCGGAGGCGGCATTGCAGGCAGCCAGAGCACCAGCGGTCACACCGCTCATGGCGGCGGCAGCAGCAATCTTGATAAAGCCCTTACGGGAAATCTTGTTCATAGGTACGCTCTCTTTCTTTTTGTTCTTCTTTGTGTTCCTTCTTATCGTGCAGCAAAGTAAAAGGCACTTTGCGGAATCCTTAACAATTGTAGCGTAGAAGGGCACTATTTACAATTCGAGTTTTGAATATTATAATTAAGGAAAACCTAATGTATTGCGGGAGGGAGAAAAGCATGAACGAGAGCGCACTGGAAGGCTTTGTAAAGATCGTGGAACTGAACAGCTTTTCTGCGGCGGCAGAGGCACTGTATCTTTCCCAGTCGGCACTTTCGCAGCAGATCCGCACGCTGGAAGGGCAGCTGCAGTTCGAGCTGTTCCAGCACGTGCCCCGCCGGGTGGTGCTGACCCCGGCGGGACAGGATTTTTACCCCAAGGCAAAGCAGCTGGTGGCTCTGTATCAGCAGGCGGTGCGCCACGCCCGCGCGGTGCAACAGCAGGAAAAACCGCCGGAACGGCATCTGGTGATTGCAGGCTGCCATGAGGCAATGCGGATGTTCGCATACGACTTGTTTTCCCTGACAAGTGACTTGTGCCTGCAGTATACCTCCATTCTGGGGTGGTGTGCCAACCGCAGCGAGGTCTGGCGCAGCCTGAAAAAAGGGGAGATGGATCTTTCCTTCCAGCTGGAAAGTGCAGAGTTCTACGCGCAGGGGCTTACCTTTGTGCCGCTGTTCTATATGCCAGAACTTTGCATCCCCATCCACCCGCCCGCTGATATGCCGGTGGGCAGATTGACCTTGGAACAGGCATTGCAATATCGCTGGCTACCCATCAAGGAGATGTACCAGACTGTCTACGAAACAAGCCTGCTGCAGGAGGGAATGGACCGAGGGGTGGAGTTTACGCCGGTGGGCGGTATCCGCAGTGCGGCCTACGGCGACCCGGCACTCAAGATGGTCCCGGCGGTCTATTACCGCAGGCCGGACCTCAGTTTTGTGCGGGTACTGGACTGGGGCAGGGGACACCGCTTCGGCGTTGTGCTAGGGCAAAAGCGCGAGGATCCGGTAGTAATGGCCTATGTCCGCGCCTTGCAGCAACAGCTGCCGTCCCTCTCGGAAAAGCTGTTCGGCCTGAAGCTGGAACCGGTGGAGGAATCATAAAGAAAAGACGAAAACCCTCTCAGACACTTTCGTGCCAGCTCTCCCTTCAGGAGAGCTGGCACCGGCAGCTGCTGAAAAGCTCCCCCTCTCGGGGGAGCTGGCATCGCGCAGCGATGACTGAGAGGGTAAAACAAAGAGCACCTATTGCCCTAAAAAGGCGACAGGTGCTCTTTTTGCAATTATATTGTGACGACAGGTGCTTTAATCCACCACGTCCTCAAACTGGCTGTTGTACAGGTCAGCGTAGAAGCCGCCTGCCTCGATCAGCTGGTCGTGGGTGCCCTGCTCCACAATGTCGCCGTCCCGCATCACAAGGATGAGGTCGGCATCCCGGATGGTGGAAAGGCGGTGGGCGATGACAAAGCTGGTGCGCCCCTCCATTAGGCGGTCCATGGCGGTCTGGATGCGCTGCTCGGTGCGGGTATCCACGCTGCTGGTGGCCTCGTCCAAAATCAGGATGCGGTTATCTGCCAGAATGGTGCGGGCGATGGTAAGCAGCTGCTTCTGCCCCTGACTGACGTTGGAGGCGTCCTCGTTCAGCTCCATCTGGTAGCCGCCGGGCAGGGTACGGATGAAGTGGTCGGCATTGGCGGCCTTGGCGGCGGCAATGACCTCTTCGTCGGTGGCATCCAGACGGCCATAGCGGATGTTCTCCATGATGGTGCCCTTGAACAGCCAGGTGTCCTGCAGCACCATGCCGAAGCCCTCGCGCAGAGCGCTGCGGTCAAAGTCGCGCACGTCGTGGCCGTTCAGGGTGATGGAGCCGGCGTCCAC
>OLWD01000617.1_pt1 | contig 15853 bp, 16 predicted proteins | sample 1673971 | NCBI WGS metagenome assembly OLWD01 (sample SAMEA103958136, study PRJEB25191) | human gut metagenome | reverse complement strand
TCACTTGTATTTTGACAACTGAATAAATCATTCACTAAGACTTTAATTCTGATGATTTTAGCCACCTTATCGGGTACGCCGTGACTTCTGCATTGCAGAACAGCGAGAACTCCCGGTATAAGTAATAGGTTGCCCCTGTTACGGCGATGACAGTCAGAAGGATAATGATACTTCTCTACGGAGCTGGCGGAGTACCCGGCAGAGGTGAAATTCCTATGATACAGATTAGCAGTCTGTTCCTTAGTGACTTCCCGTGAGCTTTTTGCTCGGCAAGGGGTGTTGAGAACAAATATTGCCCGACCGGTTAGGAAATGAGCCGGTCAAGTACATAGCCATACTGCGATGGCTATGAGTTTTACGAAAGGAGGACGCACAAAGTGTCGAACTGCAAAACGATTGCTATATGCAATCAAAAAGGCGGAGTTGGAAAGACGACCACCACGGTAAACCTCGGCGTCGGTCTTGCAATGCAGGGAAAGAAAGTGTTGCTCATAGACGCAGACCCACAGGGCGACTTAACCACTTGTCTCGGTTGGCAGGATACGGATAACTTGGGTATCACGCTTGCAACGAAACTCACAGATGTCATAAACGAAACGATGAATGACCCTACGGTCGGTATTCTGCACCACGACGAAGGTGTTGACCTTGTTCCGGCAAACCTTGAGCTTTCAGCAATGGAATTTAACCTTGTCAAAGGGTTTGCACATTTGGAGCAAAAGCAAAATGTCTGCTACGATAAAAAGTTCAGCCAATCGCACCTTTGATGTTTTGACCGGTTTTGATTACGATTAAAGCAGAAAGGAGCGATGGATATGAAAAACAGGCTGATACCTTGTGTTCTTGCCTGCCTGATGATTTTCCTCGTAGGTTGTAACGGTAACACAGCCAAAGAAGCTGCACAGGAGATAACGAAAACGGAGACTTCTTTTCCGGCTGGTAATACCGAAACAAATTCTCAGGAAGATACGGCAAAAAAACCGGAAAGCACGGCAGTTCAGGAGGAAACACCGATTACGGCAAAAGAAAGCCAATCAACCGCTGAAAGTCAGACGGTTATGACGGTACAGACAAAACCGGCGGAAGAAAAAACGGCTGATACTCCTGCAACCGAAAAGCCAAAGGCAGAGCCACCGAAGCAGACAACCACGCAGGCTGAACCCGAAAAACAAACGGAACAGCCAAAAGAACAGACAACTGCCGAACAAAAGCCGGTTGAAAAACCGACTGAAAAGCCGGCAGAACCGAAACCGACAGAGCCGCACAAGCAGACATTCGATGTCAGCCCTTATGTTAGTTACGCAAAAGAGTATGCGGTAAGCATAGGGCTTTCTCTTGACATCACGGCGACAGAATGTTGGGACAACCCCATATCCGCAAATCCTAACCGAAGCGGTATCAAGTCTGATATTGAAAGCAGACTGAACCGATACAAGAACAGCGAGGGTTTTACCGCTGTGTGGATATGGACAGAAAAGCTATCCGATACGGATTACAACATCTATATCGGCTACTGCTAAAACAAAATAATTTTAAGCGGACGCACTGAGTAAAATCGGTGCGTTTTTGCATTTCAAGGAGGAAAACGCAATGGTTAAAACAAAATTCAAGAAAGCCGTCTCGCTTATGTTGGCGGCGGTTATGAGCCTTACTGCTTTTATGGGCATTGGGGCAACGACAGCCTTTGCAGCCGTTGGAGAAAAAGCCGATGTGTACCTCGTCGATTATCCCCGAAGCGGAGATACCAATAACAACGGCGAATGGGGACACGGCAATCTCAACTATATGAACGGTTGGAAAGGCTTGTCCACGAAATACACAGGACTTCGTGCAATGGGTTCGTATTCAGGCAATATTGCCTACTGTATTGAACCGGGTACAGGTCAGCGGACTGGAGACACTCTCACCGAAAAGGACGAGAACTTCTTCAACAACATCAGCCCGAACGGTACGATTTCCGGCGATGATATTCGCCTGCTTATCGGTCGTATCTTGCAGTACGGCTATCGTGGAGGTATTTCGACAAGCTGGAAGTCGCAGAATGAAAGCGACGCAAACTGTATCGCACACGCTTATGCCACTCAGATTTTGATTTGGGAAACGATTGTCGGAGAAAGAGACGCAAGCTTCAATCACGTTTCTACCGGTGGGTATAATGCTGTGCTTGAATGTGTAAGCTCTGCACACCCACTTCGCAGTAAAATCTTGTCTTACTACAACAGTATGGTAACAAGTGTTCAGAATCACACCAAAGTGCCGAGCTTCTGCACAAGGTCAAGCGGTTCTGCAAAGGTAAACGAGCTTGAATGGAACGGAAGCAAGTATGTTGCTACTCTCACCGATACAAACGGTGTGCTTGGCAATTACAATTTCTCGGCAAATATTGACGGCGTTTCGTTCTCTGTCAGCGGAAACAAATTGACTGTTTCGATGGAGAAAGCTCCGAGCAAGGAATTTACCATCACAGCCGCAAAAAAGAACGGTGTCCGCAGAGGTGTTGTCGTATGGTCTGACGGTATCCATCAGAATGGCAACGGCATTCAGGATGTGGTCACTTATGCTCAGGAGGTCAGCGACCCTGTCAGCGGCTTTGTCAAAATGAAGGTAAGCTACGGCTCTTGTCAGATTGTAAAGACAAGTGAGGACGGAAAGGTTGACGGTATTCAGTTTACCATCAGCGGTAACGGTGTCAATCAGACTGTAACAACCGCAAACGGCGGCAAATTCCAACTGGATAACCTTATGCCCGGTGTTTACACGGTAACAGAACAGTCTATCGACAAATATGTACCGCAGGAGGTTCACAGAGTTACTGTTGTTGCCGGTCAGGTGGCAAAGGTCAACTTCAATGATGTTCTCAAGAGAGGTAATCTTCAGGTTATCAAATCTTCGGAGGATAATCTGGTCGAGGGTGTAACTTTCCACCTTTACGGAACTTCGCTTGCGGGTATTGCCGTAGATGAATATGCAGTGACAGATAAGAACGGTGTTGCTTCTTTCAATGATGTGCTTATCAGCGGTACTACCCCTTACACTGTTGAAGAAGTAGATACGGCTATCCGTTATGTTGTGCCTGCAAATCAGACCGCACCGATTAACTGGAAAGAAGTAACCACAAGAAACTTCACGAACATTCTCAAAAAGTTCAGCGTAACTGTAACAAAGAGCGACCGTGAGGAAGGAACGCCGCAGGGCGACGCTACCCTTGCCGGAGCAGTTTACGGTATCTATAAAGGCGAAACCCTTGTGGACAAGTATGTAACGGATAAGAACGGTCAGTTTACCACAAAGGAATATATCTGTGATGACGACTGGACAATCCGTGAAATCACTCCGTCCGAGGGCTATCTGCTTGATACCACAATCCATAAGGTCGGTGCTGAACCGCAGCTTTATACGGTGGAACACAATCAGACCGCAAATGATGTTACCGAACAGGTTATGAAAGGCAATATCGCTATCATCAAGCATACCGATGACGGCGAAACAAAGATTGAAACACCGGAAAACGGTGCAACTTTTGAAATCTATCTGAAATCTTCCGGCAGCTTTGATTCAGCAGAGGAAGATGAAAGAGCTGTAATTGTTTGTGATGAAAACGGCTTCGGTCAGACAAAGGATATGCCTTACGGCGTATATACCGTTCATCAGACCTCCGGTTGGGAGGGGCGTGAGTTAATGGACGACTTCGATGTGTTCATTGCTCAGAACGGACAGACCTACCGCTATCTCATCAACAACGCAAACTTTGAAAGCTATATCAAGGTGGTTAAGGTGGACGCAGAAAGTGGTAAAAACATTCCTTATGCCGGTGCTGGGTTCAAAATCTTTGACCCGGACGGCAATCAGGTAACAATGACCTTCACTTATCCTACTCCGACAACGATAGATATTTTCTACACTGATGCAAACGGACAGCTTGTTACACCGGAGAAACTGGAATACGGCAAGGGATATTCTCTTGTTGAGGTTCAGGCTCCTTACGGATATGTGCTTGACAGCACACCGGTGTACTTTGATGTGGCAGAGGAACATTCTTCCGATGAGGGTGGTATTACCGTGATTAAGGTCGATAAGCCTAATATGGCACAGAAAGGTACTGTCAGCATTGAAAAGACCGGCGAGGTATTCTCAGGGGTAAATATCTCCGGAGAGGAAAATGCCGATGTGATTTATCAGCCTGTCTATGAAGTGAAAGGTCTTGCAGGTGCGGTTTATGAGATTACCGCAGCAGAAGATATTATCACTCCTGACGGAACACTCCGTTATGCAAAGGGCGAGGTCGTAGATACTGTTACCACAGATGAAAACGGACTTGCAAAGAGTAAGGAGCTTTACCTCGGCAGATATACGGTAGTTGAAATTACCGCACCGGAGGGTATGGTTATCAACAAGGAAGCACACGAGGTCGAGCTTACCTACGCAGGTCAGGAAGTCGCCGTGACCGAAACGGCAACCAGCTTCGTAAACGAGAGACAAAAGGTTACGGTAAGTCTTGAAAAAGCTATCGAGAAGAACGACATCTTCAATATCGGCAACGGCGATGAAGTGAAGAACATCAGCTTCGGACTTTTCGCTGCTGAGGAACTTGTTTCAACAAGCGGTACTTCTATCCCGGCAGACGGTCTGATTGAGATTATCTCTCTTTCCGAGAACGGCAAGGCTGTTATCAAAACCGACCTTCCTTTCGGAAGCTACTATGTAAAGGAACTTGCAACTGATGAGCATTATATCCTTTCCGACAGCAAGTATCCGTTTACTTTCAGCTATGCGGGACAGGATACCGAAACTGTTGAGATTGCAGTCAATGACGGCAAGCCGATTGAAAACAAGCTCATTTACGGTTCTGTTTCCGGTAAGAAGATTACCGAAAACGGCGAAGCACTGGGAGGTGCTGTAATCGGTCTGTTTAAGGCTGATGAAACCGAATTTACAAAAGAAAATGCTTTGATGACTGCTACCTCCCAAAAAGACGGTAGCTTTTCTTTTGAGAAAGTACCGTATGGCAACTGGCTTGTAAGAGAAATCGAGCAGCCGGAGGGCTTCGTGCTTGATGAAACTTCTTATGAAGTTAAAATCTCCGAGGTCGCTCAGGTCATTGAGGTCGAAATCGTCAATGAGTATGTTCACGGCAATATCAAGTTGACTAAGGTCGATGAAGATTACCCGGACAACAAGCTGACAGGAGCGACCTTTGAGGTTTACAAAGATGTAAACGGCGATGGCAAACTGGACGACGGCGACGAGCTTATCGGTACACTCAACGAAACTTCTACGGGTATTTACGAGATGAAGGAGTTTCTTTACGGAAAATACCTTGTAAGAGAAACCAAAGCACCGGAAGGCTTTGAACTTGATAAGGGTGTGTACTCTGTTTTCATTGAAAAAGATGAAATGACCTATGAGGTAGAAAACAAAGCCGGCGTCGGCTTTATTAACACGGCTATGAAAGGAAACCTGAAAATCGTTAAGACTTCCTCAGACGGTAAGGTTGAAGGCTTCACTTTCAGAGTTACGGGAGTAAACGGATACGACCGAAGCTTCACGACCGATAAGAACGGCGAAATCGTTATTGAGGGACTTCGTATCGGCGATTACACCGTTTCCGAGGTTCAGGATAGTGTTTCTGCTTCCTATGTGCTTCCTGCGGATAAGATTGCAACAGTAAAGGTCGGCTCTACTACCGTTGTGGAAATGCACAATGAGCTGAGAGACACACCAAAGACCGGAGATAACAGCAATGTCGGCTTGTGGACTGCACTTGCGGGACTTTCTGCCCTCGGTATTGTCGGCACAGCCGTTGTTGCGTACAGAAAAAAGAAGAAGGAGGACAATGAGTAATGGACGCTAAAACAATCGTAGCAGTTGTATTGGTCGCCTTTATTATCGGCGGCTTTATCTTCTTGCAAATTAAGAACAGAAAGAAATAAGGAACGCTTGTGTGGGCGGAGTGAAAACTTCGCCCACCGTTCTTTTACGGAGGTGCATTATGAATAAGCAAAAGACGGTTGACAGCAAGGTGCTTGCAATACTCAGAGAATGCCCCGAAACGAGGTATGACGATATGCAGCTTATCCTTTGCTATTACAACCGATACAGCTATATGAGAGTCGGAGATTTACCGCTTGAGGATATAGTCAACAACTATAAAGGCTACGGCTTGCCGTGCTTTGAGACTATCCGCAGAGCAAGACAGAGAGTGCAATCCCTGTTTCCCGAACTGTCAAGGCAGTGCAGTGGCTGCGACTGCGGAAACATCAGAATTGTGATTGAAGTAAGCTGAGGTGTGGATATGAACGAGGAAAAAAGAAAAATCGGTGAATACACTGTTCTTTGCTCGGTCAATGTGGGCGAAAAGGAAGTTATCTTGGCTTCCAATGAGCAAAGCACAAACGGCGATAAATATATGTGCGGCTTTGCAGAGCGAAACGACCTGTTTGAACTGTGTTCTGAATGTATGGTAAGCGATGACTATATCGAAATCGTACACCTTTTCGGTAGCCGTGTGGCGAATGAAGCGGAGCTTTTCAAGGAACAGGTCGAAAAGCTGGATATTCCAATCACACTCATAACGGAAGCCGATTGTATCCCCGACCACTATTCCAAAGACATCAACGGCAAAATCATAGCTATTGACCCCAAGGTATTAAAGCCCGAATTTCAGAGAGCCGACAGACAGCTCTACTATGTTACAGGTGGTTTCGGTGCGTCGGCAAACAGCCGTGGAAGCGCCGTGTTTTGTACCAATCTTCATACCGGCAAATCAACCCGATATGAAAGAATGGATGTTATGGGCGAGGTAAAGCCTGAGCGTCTGCCTGAATGGGCAAAGGAAAAGGCACAGGAGCTTTCAAACAAGAAGCGAAACAAAGACAAAGAACGATAAGGAGGACAAAGCAATGAAGGAAAATTTCACTTTTCAGCAAAAGACAAAGCTTCTGACGAAACTGTTTGACGCAGGCTGCAATACCGAAAAGAAATTGCAGCAGCTTGATATGGAGAGCATTTTGAAAATTCCGGGTATCACTATTCCGGATATGAGCCTGATTATCGAGCTTCAGAAGCAGACCAAAGCCAATAAGCTGTTCTCTTATTTGGGAGGTGGCACTGATGAGCAGGCAGGAACAGAATGACCGTCATATCATTTGGAGCGACATTAGCCTTGACCTTGATGATTGGCGAGAGTCTTTGGAGGAACTGTATCCCGGATATTCCGATGATGAGCTTTACGACATTATGGTAAAATCAAATGCCGAAAACCTATATGATGAACGAGTAAATCTCAATATTCAGCTTTCACAGCCGATTATCGTAATCGGCGACCTCGGCAGATGGAACGGCAGAGTGGCGGGTTACAAGATGATTGATTCCGGCAACATTAAGGACTGCCTTTACTCCGATACCGATTACACCGAATGGTATGTGGATAAGTACGGCGACCTTAGAGCCGATGCCGTTCATCACGACGGAACAAACCATTATCTATACCGTGTATTCAAAGACGGTGTTACCGATACGCAGATTGAAAATCTGCAAGATAAAATCTATAACGGAAAAGCCACAAGAGCCGACATCACACGAGTTACCAAAAGGCTCGGCGATGACATTGCCGGGGTATATGGCTTTTCTATTCCAAAGCAAAGACAACCAAACGAACAAGCGAGGTGATGAAAATGGATTACAGAGTATTGACCGAAGCAGAGCGTAAATACACCTTCAGCCAAAGTCAGCAGCTCTCTATGCAGACCGGTCTTATCGGATATTTGAGAGCCGACTTCGGTTCTAACGGGAACGAGTTTTGGACGACTTGGAACGATTTCAGAAAGGACTTAAAGACAGACGATTTCAAAAAGGAATTTGACTTGGTGATAAACTCCTACCGTTTCGGGGACGGCGAGTTTTTAAGCGGCAGAAGCACTATGTCAAAATTCTGCTATGAACACCCCGAAAGCAGCTACGAAGATGACCGCAATCATTACGGCGTCCGTGTTGATACCGAGCGATATTCCTACCTTATGCGTTTAAATCCCAACCGTGGAGAGTACAATCTGTACTGCTATTGCTATCAGAAAGAGTGGCTGAACAACCACTTGAAAAATGCCGAGCGTGGTATCCGATTTATCGACCCGCACTATCAGGAGCAGTTTCGCATTGCGGACGGAGAGAAAATCTCAATTAAGCTCGGCGACGGCAAAACAATGGAGAGGACTTGCAGATATATTGATGACTACCATTTGGAGGTCGGCACAAATCTCTACCATATCTGCGAATTTGCCGAGCTTTGCGAGAGAAACGGTCATACCGTAGAACCAGCCGCAAAAGAAAACACGAAATCCGCAAAGGACAAAGAAAAAACACGATAAGGAGGTGCGGACGAGGTGGCAAGGAAATTTGACCTGATTTCGGAGCTATACGAAAGAACCTGTTTTGCAGTTACAGACAATCCGGTAAACTGGCAATCGTTTCTGAAAACAGCAGGCAGGAATTTCAGGCTCCGATTTGATGAACAGCTTCTCATTTATGCCCAAAGACCCGATGCAACAGCCGTGCTTGAAATCGAACGATGGAACGGTACTTTCGGTCGTTGGGTAAACCGAGGAGCAAAGGGTATTGCCGTATTTGAGGACGCAGACAGAAGCCGTCAAAGGCTGATTCATTACTTTGATATATCAGACACCCACGAAAGCCGACATTCCCGCCCTGTTCCTATTTGGGAGATGAGACCCGAATATGAAGCAGAGGTTATTGAAACGCTTGAAAATACTTTCGGGGCGGTAAACGATACAACGAGTATTGAAAATGTCGTCAAAGAGAGCATTGCCAATGCCGTCGAGGACAACATCGCAGACTATATCTCCGACTTTATGAGTTTGGGTGCAGGAAGCGATATTGAGTATTTGTCTGCCGACGAAGCAAATGCCTTGTATTTGGAGCTTGTCAGAAACAGCGTATCATATATGGTTATGGCACGATTGGGACTGGACGCAGACAAGGTTTATTCTCCCGATGACTTTGTCGGGATTTCAAACTTCAATTCACAGGAAGTTCTCAATGCGGTGGGTATTGCTACAAGCGACATTGCTGAAATGGCGTTGCTTCCTGTCAGCAGAACAATCAGCACGCTCAGTAAGGAAAATCGCATAATTGATGAACAGGGGCAATCCGAATACAATAAAGACATCAAAGACGAAAGGAGTCAAAGCGATGAGCGAAATCACATACACGATGGTGGGAGACTACAATCTTCCGAACCTGAAATTGCCGGAGCAGACGGAAGTGACTCTCGGCAGATGGTCGCAGATGAGGAGAACTTATCTGAAGGAACATCACAAAATCCTGTACTACAATCTTCTGACGAAAGGGATTATGAACAGTCACTTGGCGGAGGTTCAGCAGAGAGCGAGCGAACTGGAGGAAACTCTCGTAAAGCAGATGGCAGAGAAAGCGGGACTGACCGAGCAGATGAAAGCGGAAGATATGATGAAATGGGTTCGCCTGATGAACAACATCAGGAACTCGGCACAGGAAATCGTGAAGAATCAGGTAATATTCGCTACACAGAAGAACAAAGAACCTATGTTGTCAGCAGTAACAATAAGGCTTTCATTGAGGGTATGGGCGGATATTCTATCTATGCTTCTTCCCTTGACGGCTCGGATAAATGTGTGCGACTGGAAGCGTATATGGCTGATGAACACGGCGGCAAGGACGGTTGGAAGATTGAAAAATGTTATGTGAAAGACGACAGCAACCGTGAAATGCTCGACATTATTGCCGGCAAGTTTTTCATTGCATACGCACCGATTGAGTCGGAAAAGTTTCTCAGTATGCCGAAAGAACTGGCTCGTAAGTACGAGGAAAAGTTCAAATACCCGGAGAGATTTTACAAGTCTTTGGACGGTATTGAAGCAAAGCCGTATAAGCCGGTCTCCAAGGATATGGAGAGATAATAGTCAATCTATGGGGCAACCCTGAGTGTCTGCATAATCTTAGCTTAGCGAGCAGACCATTTATGGACAGGAATGTCCAAAACGGTACACTCGTTAGGGGTTGCCCCTAATACCCCAAGCAAGAAAGGAGTAAAGCAATGCGGGAGATAGTATTGGTTGCCGCCGGGTTAATCATCGGCGGCTTTTTCGGAGTAACAACAATGTGCCTGTTTCAGATAAACCGGGACAGGCACTATATTAACAGAAAGGACAGCGATAAAAATGAGCAAGAGAAACATTGAAAAGCACATTCTGATGAACAAGGCAGAAGCTCAGGATTTGCAGAAAAAAGCAAAGCGGGCGTGTCTTTCCGAAGGCGGTCTTATCCGTTTGCTTCTCAAAGGATACGAGCCGAGAGAAAAGCCCGACGAAAGATTTTACGATGTTATGCGTGAGTTATCTGCTATCGGGAACAACATCAATCAGCTTGCGGTAAAAGCAAATTCCCTCGGATTTGTTGACGCACCGCAGCTCAAAAAGGAAGCCGAGCGTTGGCACAAGTTTCAGGCTGATGTGGAGCGTACTTTTTTAAGACCCGATAAGAGCGATATGAAATGGCAGTAAGTAAATTGTGGTCTGTCACATCAAGGCTCGGTCAGGTAATCGACTATGCCGCCAATCCCGAAAAGACTGCGACAGACATTTACACCGAGGAACAGTATCAGGCTCTCCGTGATGTTCTCAGCTATGCAAAGGACGAAGAAAAAACTGAGCGTGAGTTTTTCGTTGAGGGTATCAACTGCAATCCGGCGACCGCAAGAGACCAGTTTGTGTCTGTGAAAAAAGCATACGGCAAAGACGATGGCATTCAAGCCTATCACGGATACCTGAGCTTTAAGGAACAGGATATTTCCCCGGAGCTTGCACAGAAAATCGGAATGGAATTTGCAAACGAAGTGTGGGGCAAAAGATTTCAGGTGGTGGTTACTACTCATCTGAACACAAAGCACCTGCACTGCCACTATGTAATCAATTCCGTTTCCTTTGTGGACGGTAAGCGATTATGGGGAGACGAAAAAGCGTGGTTCAAGTTCCGCTTGGTTGCCGACCGTCTCTGTGAAAAGTACGGACTGTATTACAATCCGAACCCGAACCGCAGTAAGCAATCCTCATATTACTACAAGCAGGAACAAGCCGGTATGCCGAGCCGATACTCCATTACCCGTGACGCCATTGATGAAGCGATTGCACACAGCACTAACTTAAAGACCTTTGATTATATCCTGACGCAGATGGGCTATGAGCATTGTCTCAGCGACAGCCGAAAGTATTGGACGATTGTTCCGAAAGGATACAAGAAGCCGATACGACTTAAATCCCTCGGAGAGAATTATACCGAGGACGCAATCAAGCGTAGGCTGACGGAAAATCAAAAGGTTCTCATCGTTCCTTTTGTAAAGGAAACGGTAAGAGTCACACAGTACCGATTGCCCACAAGAGAACACAAAATCAAAAAGGTCGGCGGACTGTATGGGCTGTATCTGCATTACTGCTATAAACTCGGTTATCTGCCGAAATATAAAAAACAGAATACCGCAAGGCTTCACTATCTTTTGAAAGAAGATTTACTGAAGCTGGACAAAATCACTCAGGAGACAAGGCTGCTTGGACGGGAGAACATTTCTACCGACGAGCAGCTTTTCTCATATAAAGAGTCCGTATTGTCGCAAATCAAATCCCTGACTGACGATAGAACGCACCTGCGAAAACAGTTAAGAAGAAATTTGAGTGACGATGAGCTATCAAATGTCAAAGAGCAGATTACGGCAATCACGAGCAAGCTGTGGACTCTCCGAAAAGAGGTCGGTCTTTGTGATGACATAGCCGAAAGGTCAAAGGTCATTGAAGCCAACCTTGAAACGGTAAGAGCTTACGAAGAAAAACAAGAACGAAAGGAGCAGAACCGTAATGACAAACGGAGGTGATGCGGCAGAACAGGTCGTCAGGCTATCGCTTGAGGGCTTTGAAGTAGCCGCAAAATTAAGCGGAGCGGCAGCAAAGAATATTGCCGTTCTTTTAGTCTCTGTTCTCAAACAGGAACAAAAAACAAAAGGCAAGGCTCGACTTACCAATATGATTAAATCGGGCAAGGAGCTGAAAGTGTTTTCTATCCCCAACAAGGACTTGAAGAAGTTTACCGAGCAGGCAAAACGCTACGGCGTTCTCTACTGCGTACTCAGGGATAAAAACACAAAGGGCGATAATGTACCGATTGATATTATCGCCCGTGCTGAGGACGCTTCCAAAATTCAGAGAATCGTTGAGAGATTTGAACTCGGCAAGGTTGATAAGGCTGCTATTGTTACCGAGTCTCAGAAGGCTGTCGAAAAGCGTGATGCTTTGGAAAAAGACAAGCCGACAAAATCCAAGAACGAAATCATCACAGAGGAAGCAGTCAGAAAGCCTATTCAGAAAGAGGGGTACTCCCAGTCAAACCCCACAGTCGCCAAAACGGACAAAAACCCTCCGTCAAGGCAAAACTCAGAGCCGGTAGATATGCAAACTGATAAGGGTACTGTCAGCGACAGACAGAGAAAGCCGTCGGTGAAAGCAAAGCTCGACCGATATAAGGCACAGTCCAAGCAGCAGAAAGAAGCAGAACGCAAAGAGCCGGAGGTATCAAAGCCGGAGGTTAAGAACGCCCCGGCACAGACCGTACACCAGCAGCCGAAACCCAAAAGCAAAAATGTGAAAGAGAGGTAATCACAATGACAAACAATTTTACCCCTGCTAAGGCAGGACAGCAGAGAAACAGACTTTCCAAAGAGGAATACGCCGATAAGATGAAGGCAGAAAAGGAAGCCGTATATCAGATGGCGGACGAAACCGCAAAGGCTATCGTTTCCGACCCGGAGAAGTTCAAAGCGTTCCTTGATACGCAGAGCCGTCTTGACCGATATTCTGCGGTCAACGCACTTCTGATTTTCAAGCAGCTTCCCGAAGCAAGCCAGCTCAAAAACTTTGACGACTGGAGCAAAGACAATGTGAAAATTCAGAAAGGTGCGAAAAGCATTTCCATTCTTGAACCTGTCGAGTATGCCAAGAGAGACGGTACGACCGGCATTTCCTACAATGTGAAAAAGGTCTTTGATGTTTCGCAGACCAATGGCAAGAGACCGCCTGCACCTACTGTAAACCGTGACCCGAAAGCTCTCATTACCGTTATGCTGGATTCTTCCCCGGTTGAAGTGGAAGCCACAAATGAACTTCCGTATCCCAATATGGCGGCGTTTTACAACAACGAGGAGCAGACCTTGTATGTGAAGCGTGATGTGGGAGACAGCGTTGCGGTCGCTCAGTGCGTAGCACAGGAACTTGGCCACGCACAGCTCTCCATCAACAGCGACAGTTACAGCAGAGCGGATATGGGCTTTCAAGCGGTATGTATCGGTTATATGCTTTGCAAGAAGTACGGCGTCGATACACAGAATTTTGCTATCAACCGTATTCCTGAGAAGCTTGCCGGCAAAGAGCCGAAGGACATTCGCTATGAGCTTTCCAAAACGAGAAATGCGATGGCGGATATTCACTCCCGTGTTTCCGATGAGCTTTACAAGAAAAAGCAGGAACGAAGCAAAGACTACGAAAGATAAGGTGAGACTATGGCGAAGGAAGAAATGTATCATATCGCATTGGACGATTATGAACACGGCATTATTATCCGTTCTCTCAATGACGAGAAAACAGATTTGATGAACGAGGGTAAATCTACCGATGCGGTGGACGACCTTATCATCAAGGTCGGAACTGCCCCAAAGAAAAAGTTCAGAGTTATCGAAAAGGAACGCTCCTGTGAATCGAGATAACGAAAGGCAGTCTGCTATTATTCTTTCCGTCATCGGTATTATCCCGGTCGTATGGCTGGCACTTCTGATTGCACCTTCTGTAAAAGGAGGATTGCCGGAAATACTGCCAAGCCTATTAACAGCGTTCAACAACCCATTTCATATTGAGCTATGCGAGGACAGCCTAAAAACTGTCCTCGTTTTGCTTCTCTGCTATGCAATGGGTATCGGGATTTACTTCTCAACACAGAAGAATTACCGAAGGCGTGAAGAACACGGTTCTGCTAAATGGGGCAACGCAAGAGCCGTAAATAAAAAATACAGACAGTCTCCGGCTTCAGAGAATAAGCTGATGACGCAAAATGTCTGTATCGGACTCAATGCGAAGAAGCACCGAAGAAACTTAAACACTCTTGTGTGCGGCGGTTCGGGAGCCGGTAAGACAAGGTTTTACTGCAAGCCGAATCTTATGCAGTGCAACACATCATTTGTCATTCTTGACCCAAAGGGCGAAATACTCAGAGACACCGGAAAGCTGCTTGAAAGCAAAGGCTATGAAGTTCGTGTTCTCGATTTGATTTCAATGGAGAAAAGCCATTGCTATAACCCGTTTGTATATCTGAAGGACGATAACGATGTGCAGAGACTGGTAACGAACCTATTCAAAGCGACTACACCAAAAGGCAGTCAGTCTAACGATCCATTCTGGGATACCGCAGCTTCTATGCTGTTGTTGGCACTGATTTTCTATCTGAGATATGAAGCACCGGAAGAAGAACAGAATTTCCCGATGGTAATGGAAATGTTACGTGCCGGAGAAGTCAGAGAGGACGATGACCAGTACCAGTCACCGCTTGATGAATTGTTTGAGCGGTTGGAAATGAAGAACCCGGAACATATCGCAGTAAAGTATTACAAAGATTACCACTCTGGTAGTGCCAAGACATTAAAATCCATTCAAATCACATTAGCCGCAAGACTTGAGAAATTCAACTTATCCAGTCTGGCAGCACTGACCGCAACGGACGATTTAGACCTGCCATCACTAGGAGAGCGAAAAGTGGCTTTATTTGCGTTAATCCCGGACAACGACACCAGTTATAACTTTCTGGTGTCAATATTGTATACCCAGTTATTTCAGCAGTTGTTCTATCTGGCAGACCATAAATATGGAGGGAGACTTCCGGTTCATGTGCATTTCCTCATGGACGAATTTGCAAATGTTTCACTGCCGGATGACTTCGATAAGATTCTGTCCGTTATGCGTTCCAGAGAAGTGTCAGTCAGTATTATTTTGCAGAATCTAGCACAGTTAAAAGCACTGTTTGAAAAGCAATGGGAAAGCATTATGGGAAACTGTGACGAATTTTTATATTTAGGTGGCAACGAGCAGGGGACGCATAAATATGTCAGCGAACTTCTGGGAAAGGCAACGATTGACACGAACACCTATGGAAAGTCAACGGGACATTCCGGGAATTATTCCACCAATTATCAGAATACAGGGCGGGAGCTGATGACACCCGATGAAGTTCGCATGTTGGATAACCGATATGCGATTCTTTTTATTCGTGGAGAAAGACCAATTTTAGACGAGAAATTCGATATTTTAAAACACCCCAATGTGGGACTTACAACTGACGGGAATGGAAAGCCGTATCTGCATGGAGCAGTTGACCGGGCAGTGGCAAGTATCTCACTGGGAGACAGCTTAGAAGGTGAACTCACAGACGATTCACTGGAATCGGAAGATTACGAATTATTATCCGATGAAGATCTGGAAGAAATTATCCAGAAATATGTGTAAATCCAAGAAAAATATATAGGAGGCTATTAAAAAATGAAGTTAGATATGCGAAAGAAGCAGGAGAAGAAAGAAACAACAAAATCAACGAAGAAGCTGCCAATGACAGCAAAAATGAAACGTGCCATTGCAGTGTATATTGCAATGGTACTGATTATGACAGCGGGAGCAAGTACCGTATTTGCGGCAGACGATCCACTGACCGTTATCAATAATCTGTCCACATTTATCTTTGGACTGATTCGTGCTATCGGAATGATTTTACTGGGATTTGG
>OLWD01000595.1_pt1 | contig 16304 bp, 19 predicted proteins | sample 1673971 | NCBI WGS metagenome assembly OLWD01 (sample SAMEA103958136, study PRJEB25191) | human gut metagenome | reverse complement strand
GCAAACTTAATACTCAAAAAGGGCTTGTCGTCATGCGACAAGCCCTTTTTATTATTTCCCTAACACGCCTTGCAGGAAGGAGGCTGTGTCCGCCATGTAGCTGGCTTCGTAGCCTTCGATGTCACCTTTATCGCAATGGGATGCAAATTCCGGGTCGATCGGCAGTTTTGCCGTATGGGGAATATCGTATTTCTGTGCCGATTCTTCGACATGGCTCTGACCGAAGATGGCTAATTTTTCGTGGCAGTGAGGACATTCGAAATAGCTCATGTTTTCGATGAGGCCCAGGACTGGGACGTGCATCATTTCCGACATGTTCAATGCTTTTTCGACAATCATGGAAACGAGTTCCTGCGGCGACGTGACGACCAGGATGCCGTCCATGGGCAGGGACTGGAAGACTGTCAGCGGAACGTCACCCGTTCCCGGCGGCATGTCGACGAACATGTAGTCGATGTCGCCCCAGATGACGTCAGTCCAGAACTGTTTTACAGCACCGGAAATGACCGGGCCGCGCCATACGACCGGAGCGGCAGCGTCTTCGAGCAAGAGGTTCATGGACATGACTTTGATGCCCGTCTTGGTCGTAACAGGATAGATACCGTTTTCGTCGCCTGTCGCATGGTCCGTCAGGCCGAAGACCTTCGGAATCGACGGGCCCGTGATATCGGCGTCGAGGATAGCCGTCTTGAAGCCGCGGCGCTGCATTTCAACAGCCATAAGGGACGTTACCAGGGATTTACCGACGCCGCCTTTGCCGCTGACAACAGCGATGACATGCTTGATGTGCGAGCCGGCATGGGGGGCAGCCTGCAGGCTCTGGGGCTGGGTGCGTTCAGCGCAGGAGCTGCCGCAGCTGGAACAATCGTGTGTACAATTTTCACTCATTGGGATCATTCTCCTTTGTATTCTTTTTTTCCGGCGTGACAGCAGGCATGACAGCACGTACCGGAACGTTCACAAACTTGGATATGGCCGCCTTCGATGACGAGACGTTTGCCATGGATGAGGGCATCGGCCAGTTTGCGTCGGGCCGAATCATAAATGCCGGTTACCGTCGTGCGCGCCACATTGATCTGAGCGGCGCACTGTTCCTGCGTCAAGCCGACCCAGTCGATGAGGCGGATGACTTCATACTCATCAATGCCCATGATAATGGCATCTGTTGATTGTCCTCCGTCTACAGGTCCAAAGACAGAAGCCGCCGGCAATGAACAAACCCGCCGGCACCGCGGTGGTCTCGGCATAATACCCCCTCCTTTACGCCTTTTATTATAGATATATAGATGACATATGTCAACATTAAAGGCACCACCGGAAATGCTTTTCTGTAAAAAACGGCGAGATACTTATTGAAAATCAATTATTATTGTGATAAAATTTTATTAGTAAAATAAAGTTATCTTACAGGAGGGTATTTCCATGAACGTAATTGTTTCCCAGAACGCACCGAAAGCTATCGGTCCTTATTCCCAGGCTATGGTATCCAATGGTATGCTGTACATTTCTGGTACGGCCGGCGTCGATCCGCAGACGGGCAAGCTCCAGGAAGGCATCGAAGCCCAGACAGAACAGGCTGTCAAGAACATTGCCGCTATCCTCGAAGCAGCTGGAACGGACTTTTCGAAAGTCGTCAAGACGACGTGCTTCCTCTATGACATGAAGGACTTTGCTGCGTTCAACGCTATTTACGAAAAAGCCTTCATCAGCAAACCGGCCCGCAGCTGCGTAGCTGTCAAAGAACTGCCGGCTCATTTCCTCTGTGAAATCGAAGTCATTGCGGAAGTGTAATTATTAGTTTGTAGTACGGAGTTTGTAGTTTGCAGAAGCTGGCTTTAAATTTTCAACCATCCGCTAACTGCTAACAACTAGCCACTAACCACTAACCACTAAAAAGGGCTTGTCGTCGTGCGACAAGCCCTTTTTCCCTTGCCCTACACATTCTCATTGTGATAAAATTTTCTTATACTAAATAGGAGGAGTGACGTCGTGGGTATTTTAGAAATGTATAAACATATCGTTCCTTTTTTAGGAGCTGTGTTGGGAAAGGATTGCGAAGTCGTCCTGCATGATTTGCGCCATCCTGAGGAGTCGGTCATCGCCATTGCCAATGGCGATATCAGTAGCCGCAAGCTCGGTGCTCCGGCGACAGATTTCATTCTGAAACTCATGCAGGTCGGTAAAAAACGGGATCAGGAGTACATAATCAATTACTACGGAAAGAGCATCAATGGCCATACCTTGCGGTCTTCGACGTTCTTCATTCATGATGAGGACGATAACATCATCGGGGCGCTCTGCCTGAACTATGACGTCCAGCACTATTTGGACGTGCGGAAACAGTTGGATACCTTAATTCTCATGGATACGGAAAAAAAGCTGTCCGGTGTGGTTTCGCCGGGCTTGAAGAATGGTGATGACCATTTCCTTGGTGTTGAGATTTCAGAGAGCATGTATCCGACCGTAGACGATGCCATTCAGCACCTAATCCAGCGGTCGCTGCAGCCCTATGCAGCCGATGCCAAACGCCTTTCACAAAAAGAACGGCTAGCCGTCGTAGAAGACCTCTACAAAAACGGCCTCTTCGTCCTCAAAGGCAGCGTCTATGCCCTGGCCCAGGTCCTGGGCGTATCAGAACCAACGATTTACCGTTACTTGAATCGTATCAAGAAAGAAAATCACAATGTACGGGGGTGAGAAACATGGATTTAGGAAATTGGAGAGACTTCTTTTATGCGGACTATGTGAAAAAGGCCATGCCTGGACTGAATAGCCGCAATCAATATCGAGATTGCATCGTTTACCTGAAAAAACTCAGCACCTATCCCGAAGGCCTGAACATGGCCCGTAAAATCGCCCAAGAATGGCGGGAAACTTACCGGAAACGCCGTGCCATGAAAGACGAATTGGCCAAAGCCGGCTTCTAAAAAGTGAGGCGAAAGGCTCTCTTCCTAGGAGAGCTGGCCGCCCAAAGGCGGTCTGAGAGGTTGATTTTTCTTTGAGGTTGTCCTTTTACAAGAAACTAAATATAACGAAAATATAAATATCCTGCTAAAATATTTTATTTTTGGCAGGATATTTTTTTGACTTTGTAAGTTCATTACAAAAGAACAATCCATAGTAATCGTTTATTATAAAAAGACAAAATAAGAAATATTGCAAAATAATTATTACTATGGTAATATTTTATTGAAAAAAGAGGGGCATACAAGCGTATAGGAAATGACGGTATCTTGTGTGGAATGAAGGGATTACACTATAAAAGGAGATTGATAGAATGGAACAGACAGTTCAGTGTCCTGATAAAGGACAAACTTTGGGGAAAGAAAAGTTGACCCGATGGGAAAAAGCGGGTATGACCAAGGCCCAGTGGAAAGAAGCCGTCAAGTTTGACAGTACCGACTGGGGCTGGGTCATCATGAGTATCGGCATGGCTATCGGTGCAGGCATCGTATTTTTACCGGTACAGGTAGGCTTGGCAGGGATTTGGATTTATCTCTTGTCATCTATTATCGGTTATCCGGCTATGTACCTTTTCCAGCGATTATTCATTAATACTCTGGCAAAATCTGAAAGATGTGAAGATTATCCTAGTGTCATTGGCAACTACTTGGGCAAGAACTGGGGCCTGTTCTTAGGTCTTCTTTACTTCCTGATGCTCATTATCTGGGTATTCGTCTATTCGACGGCCATCAATAATGACAGTGCTTCCTTCTTAGTCACCTTTGGCGTGACGGACCATTCACTGGCTAAAAATCCGTTATACGGGTTGGTCATTATTTGTGCCCTCGTAGCCATTGCTTCTCGTGGCGAAAAAGTACTCTTCAAGATTTCTACGCTAATGGTCTTGACGAAGCTGTGCGTCGTAGCTGTTTTGGGTATGATTATGGTCCAGCATTGGAATTTAGCGAATATAGGTAGTTTTCCCGATTTTGGCTATCTCATCAAGCAGACTATCATCATGCTGCCTTTTACGCTGACATCTATTTTATTTTTACAGAGCTTGAGCCCGATGGTCATTTCCTATCGTTCTCATAATAAGTCGATTGAAGTTGCCCGGTACAAGGCTTTGCGGGCCATGAATATCGCCTTTGGCGTGCTCTTTGTCACCGTATTTTTCTATGCTATTTCGTTCAACTTGGCTATGGGACATGACCAAGCTGTTATGGCTTATGAAAACAATATTTCTGCTTTAGCATTGGCTGCCCAGGGGATTCCCGGCACATCCATTAAGATCATGAGTTTGATTCTAAATATTTTTGCTGTCGTTACGGCCTTCTTCGGCGTCTTCCTGGGTTTCCGCGAAGCCTGCCGCGGCATTGCCATGAACTGCTTGAAACGCATTATGCCAGAAGATAAGATTAATGCACGTGCCGTTTCCTTGGGTATCCTGGTCTTTGCTGTTCTCGTGTCGTGGGGTGCCATTATCCTCAATGCTCCCGTTTTGAGCTTTACTTCAATTTGCAGCCCTGTCTTTGGCATGATTGGCTGCCTGATTCCGGCTTATCTCGTCTACCGGGTGCCGCGCTTGCATGACTTGAAAGGCGTTTCGTTATATCTCATCATTGCGACGGTCATCTTGTTAATTATCTCACCGTTCCTGGCTTTTTCGTAAGTCTATAACGGATTATTTTATAGATTGATTTTTTTTAGGAGTGATAATAATGGAAACATGTACTATGTGGAATAAAATGATTGAAATCATGAAGCAAGATATCAAACCGGCTACGGGATGTACGGAACCGATTTCCCTGGCTTTTGCAGCGGCTACGGCGGCGAAAGAATTGGGAGAACCCGTACAAGCTGTCAAAGCCTTTGTTTCCGCTAATTTGATGAAAAATGGGATGGGCGTTATGGTTCCAGGCACCGGCATGCCGGGATTGGCTATTGCTGCTGCTGTTGGTGCCCTGGGCGGCGATGCTAACGCAGGTCTCCAGGTCCTGAAATCCTTGACGCCTGATGTGGTAGCCCAAGGCAAACAAATGGTAGCTGACGGCAAAGTCACCGTTGGTGTCAATGAAACGACAAAGCATATCCTTTATTCGGAAGCCAATGTCTATGGAGAAAGCCATCATGTCCGCGCCGTCATCGTCGATAACCATACGAACGTTGTCTTAATCGAAAAAGATGGACAGGTTATTTTTGAAAAAAAAGCGAGCTGTAATGATAGTGAAGCCGATAAAATCACTTTTTTGCAGTCCCTTTCCATCAAAGATATTTTGGAATTTGCTGAAAATATTCCCCTTGCCAATATCCAATTCATCAAGAATGCAGAAAATTTAAATGATGCCTTGTCTAAAGAAGGTCTGACGGGGAAATATGGCCTGCGCATTGGCTGCACCATGGAAAAGAGCATCAAAGAGGGCCTGTTGGCAGGCGATTTGGCTCGTGAAATCCAAGTCCGTACAGTGGCCGCTTCAGACGCTCGCATGGGTGGCGCTGCCTGTCCGGCCATGACCAATTCTGGTTCCGGGAATCAGGGCATCACCGTATCTGAGCCAGTAACAGTTGTCGCTGACCATATCAAAGCCTCTGGCGAAGAACGCGTCCGGGCCCTGGCTTTGGCCAGTATGGTCGCTATCTATGCGCACAGCTATTTACCCAAGTTGTCTGCCTTTTGCGCGACCGTTACGGCTGCCATGGGAGCAGCGGCTGGCATGGCTTGGCTCCTCGACCGAAAGACACCGTATCAGACTATTTGCAAAGCTATTTCATCTATGAATGGCGGCATCGTCGGTATGGTCTGTGATGGTGCCGCCGATAGCTGTGCCATGAAAGTCGCTTCGGCAGCGGAAATCGCTTATCGTTCGGTCCTCATGGCCTTAGCCGGTATCCGCGTAGAAGGTACAGATGGGCTCGTCGCCGATACGGCAGATGAATGTATCCGAAACGTAGGCCTCTTGGCATCTAATGGTATGCAGCAGACAGATTGCGAAGTCTTGCACATCATGTTGAACAAAAATAAAGAAGTTGCCGGAGCATAGTTCCCTGATAAATAAAGAATCCCCTGATGCTGTCCACTATTTCGATAGCATCGGGGGAATTTTTTTAGTCAATGTGATATTCCTTGTATAACGCTTTTCGGGCCTCTTCGTCTTCTATGGCTAAATCCAAATCACGTAAGCGGCCATCAGCCTTCAACAATTTCAGCAGATTTGCCAGATTATCTTCGCCCTTGCGCTGCCCTTCGACAAGACCTTCTTGACGCTCTTCCATGCTCCATTTCTCTAATTCTCTAATTCTCGGCACATTTTAGCCATCTCTATTACCTGGTTACATAAATCTTCTTCCCGCAGAATGAGATACCGTATTTCAGGACTGAGGGTATCTGCTTCTGCTTGAATTCAGCGATATATTGCTGCTTTTCGATTTGCTGAAGGGCTCTAAGTTGAGGATTTCGCTTTGGAAGACATGTGTCAATTCTTCATTGGGAATCCTGAGCTGGCAAAGACGTCCATTGGGGACAGTCGTATTCTGGACGGCTGTCAGATAGCCTGTCATCAGTAAAAGGGTATAGAGTCCATCTTTATTTTGGGTAATATCTTTATAAATCAAGCCTTCTCGGATGATGGCGGCGACAGTTCCGCCATGCAGGAGGGTCGGCAGGTTCTTTTCCTGGCTTTTTGCATTTCCCTGCATCATATGCTGGATGATGTCATTCGAGGACGTATTGACCCAATAATCGTCGGCTGTCCGTTCAGCAAAGAAGTTGATGATCGACCAGGGATTATATATGTCGATGTTCCCGAAACGATAACCATCATACCACTTCTTTAAAGTCGGCAAGGCCTGTTCTTCCCCCGTATCCTTAGCTATTTGAGTTACTTCTTCTTCTGTAAAGCCCATGACATCGGCATAGGCATTATCGAGAATCGAGCAGACACGGAGATTGTTTAGGCCGCTGAAGATGCTCTCTTTGGCAATGCGCAGGACACCTGTGAGGATGGCGAAATTCAGGAACTCATTCCCTTTCAAGGTGTTATTGTAAAAGGTACGGAAATAGGAGATAGCCGTATCATAAAAGCCATGGTTATAGGCATTCTGGATGGGCGCGTCGTACTCATCAATCAGGATAATTGGCCGAATTTTATAGTACCGGTAGAGATATTCGCATAAGTAGAGCAGGCTGATTTGGTATTCTGCAAGCGTGGCCGTATTATCGAGGAAACGGCTATAGAGTTGTTTTTCTTCAGGAGCCAATTCCGGAGTGTCCAACAAATAACGATGCTGCTGGAATTCCTTTTGGATGACCAGCTGGAAGGCATTGAAAGCTAAATCCCAGGTATCATTCTGTATGCCTTTGAAGGTCATGAAGAGGACAGGGTACTGGCCTCGATGCTTCATATAATCGATTCCTGCCCTGGCAATCTGCAAACCATCAAAGAGGTGAAGGCTTTCCTGTTCTCTTTCTAAAGAAAAAAAGTAATCGAGCATACTCATGGTCAGTGTTTTTCCGAAACGACGGGGCCGGGTCAACAGGGTCACTTTACTGTGGCCATCAATAAGGGATTGGATGAAATGGGTTTTATCGACGAAATAATAATTCTCCCGGACTTCCTTGAAGTCATCTACGCCGATGGGCATTTGAGTATTCATGGTTTCACCTGCTTTAGACAATAATTATGACGGACTACGGATTGACTCTATTGTAGCAAAACCAGCCGGATTGCACAAAGCATTTACGGTTGCTTTCCGATGTAGGCTAGGATACCGCCGTCGACGTATAAAATGTGTCCGTTTACGAAGTCCGAAGCATGGGAAGCTAAGAAGACGGCCGGTCCTTCGAGGTCTTTTATCGTGCCCCAGCGGCCAGCCGGCGTCTTGGAGACGATGAACTGGTCGAAAGGATGACGGGAGCCATCCGGCTGTTTTTCGCGCAGCGGGGCTGTCTGAGGCGTTGCGATGTAGCCAGGGCCAATGCCATTGCACTGGATATTGGCGCCGCCGAATTCGGAACAGATATTACGGGTCAACATTTTCAGACCGCCTTTGGCTGCGGCGTAAGCCGACACGGTTTCACGTCCTAATTCGCTCATCATGGAGCAGATATTGATGATTTTGCCGTGGCCTTTTTTTATCATACCGGGAATGACTGCCTTGGATACGATGAACGAGCCGACTAAGTCGATATCGATGACCTGGCGGAATTCTTCCGTCGTCATATCGCACATGGGGATGCGTTTGATGATACCGGCGTTATTAACGAGAATGTCGATGGTTCCTAAGGTTTTTTCAATATCGTTGACTAATTTTTGTACGTGGAGCTCATCGGTGACGTCACAAAGATAACCGTGCGCTTTGATGCCTTCTTTTTCGTAATCCTTCATAGCTTGGTCCAGGTGTTCCTGACTGCGGCAGTTGAAGGCAATGACGGCACCGGCGCGAGCTAAGGCTTTGGCGATGGCAAAACCGATACCGTAAGAACCGCCCGTAATGAGGGCGATATTACCCTTCAAAGAAAACATATTGCTTAAATAATCCATAATAAGACCTCCTAAAAGGGGAATTATTGATTGCCTTTATTTTAGCAAAATTGGGTAGATTTGCATATTTGAGGCAATATGTCAAGATAGTATTCAAAGTTTCTGGGGATTGTTATTTTATTTTTTGTAAAATATCAGTACTTTACAACTTTTACGCCACCTCGGAAGTTGACGAAGCTAGTTTACACAAGACCTGAACTAAGTCCGTTGGATTTTTTGCGGTTTGGGCTTTAGAGACCAAAGTGCAAAAAAATATTTCACGCTGTATTTGCCAGCTTAGATGGCTTCGCAGCTCTTGCGGACTGGCATCTTGGTACTTTGCAAAATGGTTGTCCAGATACGGTAGCATTTTCAGGCTGCTGTGAACGAGGTTTACCAGATTCACCCTATGTTCAATGTCCTTTTGGCGGCGAATCCGGTAGGCATTCAGCGACCAGAAGGTCTTCTGCTCATAGTAGTTGGTTTCGATGGCCCAACGCAGCTTGGACAGCTTCAAAGGATAATAGTCCATGCCCTCTGTAGCATCTGTCCTCGCACGGGTACGGGAAAAGTATGCTCATGAACCAGAATTTGTCCAAACTGTAGAAGAAGTATTTACATCTCTGGAACCAGTTGTAGAAAAGCATCCTGAATATGAAAAATTTGATTAGCTTCATCTCTTTCGCATGACCTTTTTGCATCGCTACAGGGTCCTCGTTTGCTTCTACATACACCTTGTGAATCCCTGGTTTCGCTGCTGGCATCACCGCCGCCTGATTGGGAATCGTCCCTAATTCACCAATTGCTCTAGCTTCTATTTTACACCATCCATTCCTTTTCTCACTATTCTGGCTTAGTCAACTTCCGAGACGGCGTAACTTTTCCATCCGCGCGTCTTCGTTGACATCCTTCTTAGATAAGGGTATCATGTAGGGACAGATTGAATAAATGCGTTATAGGGGGGATGGCGATGTTCGGCTTAGGCGCACCGGAATTACTGCTCATTTTAATTATTGCCTTGGTCGTGTTTGGACCGGGGAAACTGCCGACGATCGGCCGGGCTTTGGGCAAGAGTCTCCGTGAATTCAAGGAAGCTGTCAATACCGATGAAACGAAGGAGATAGCAGACAAGACGGATGAAAAATCAAGTAAGAATGTTTGATGTATGATGTTTGAGACAATGGCTTTTAAATTTTGTCCCATCCACATCAAACTTTCAACTTCAAACTTAAAACTCAAAAAGGCGCTGTCTTCGTGTGACAGCGCCTTTTTTTGGCGGGGAAGTGTGGGAATCGAACCCACCTGAGAAGCTCTTAACCCCCCATGCTGGTTTTGAAGACCAGAGGGAACACCAGAACCCATCCTCCCCCAGGACAGGTTTATTATATCACGGTCAGCCGGGCTCTTGCAAAAATGTTTCGGTCTTTGTTACACTAGAGGCGATGAATCCATTAACCAACAGAAAGGGGTATCTACATGATTGAATTACAGTTGAAACCGACGATTTACTCTTATGATACATGCCGGGAGTTTGTGGAAGATTTGCAAGTCGGGGCGGATGACCTGATTGTTACCAACCAGTATATTTTTGACCCGAATTTTAAAGATTTAGGCCTTACATGCCGTGTCTTGTTCCAGGAAAAGTATGGCATGGGTGAACCGTCTGATGAAATGGCCGAAGCTATTTATAAAGATATGCCCAAGGACGTGAAGCGCATCATCGGTATCGGCGGCGGTACAGTCATGGACTTGTGCAAGTTGTTCGTCTTGAAGCAGGTCAGCCCGGTCCTCGATTTATTCGATGGCAAGATTCCTGTGGAAAAAGAAAAGGAGCTCATCCTCATCCCGACGACATGCGGGACGGGCAGCGAAGTCACCAATGTATCGGTCATGGCCCTGGTCAGCCGCAATACGAAGAAGGGCCTTGCCGACAACGCCCTGTATGCCGACAAGGCTGTCCTCATTTCGCAGCTCTTGAAGACCCTGCCGTTCAAGGTCTTTGCGACCAGCTCCATCGACGCCCTGGTTCACGCTGTCGAATCGGCCTTGTCTCCGGATTCCAGCGCCAGCTTCCGCGTCTTCAGTTATAACGCCATCGAACTCATCCTCAAAGGGTACTTGCAGATTCGCGACCACGGTCCGGAAGCGCGTATCCCGCTCATGAAAGATTTTCTCCTGGCCAGCAACTGGGCCGGCATCGCCTTCAGCGTCCCGGGTTGCGCTGCGGTTCACGCCATGAGCTATCCCTTAGGGGCGAAATATCACGTGCCTCATGGGGAATCGAACTACGCCATGTTCACAGGCGTCATGAACTGCTACATGTCCATCAAATCAGATGGGGAAATCGCTAAGTTGAATCGCTTCATTGCCGATATCCTGGGCTGCGAACCGGAAAATGTCTATGCAGAACTGGAAAAACTGCTCAACGTCATCCTGCCAAAAAAAGCGCTCCATGAATACGGCGTCAGAGAAGAAGAATTGCCGGAATTTGCTAAGTCGGTCATCGAAAATCAGCAGCGTCTCATGAAGCACAGTTTTGTGCCCCTCGATTACGATAAGGTGTACGGCATTTATAAGAAGTTGTATTAGTGGCTCGTGGCTCGTCGTAGGGGCCGCACGTGGGCGGCCCGTCCCGGGCCATGCGGGAATCCCGGAGAGCCATTAGCCGCTAGCTGCTGCCTGCTAAAAAAAGCGCTGTCGCATCGCGACAGCGCTTTTTTTGTAAGGGTTCGTGGCTCACGGCCCGTTGGCTCTCCTATCAGGAGAAGCTTACCTGCGGTCTGCGGTTTTACCATTAGAACCAGACGGCCTGGTCGCCGGCTTTTACGTTGCCTTCGGCTGCCAGGTGTACTTCTTTGCCTTCTTCGAGGTCGGTGAAGATGCACAGGCAGGCGTCGGACGGGGCGTTGGCTTTGATGTATTCGTCGTCGAATTCCATCAGTTTATCGCCTTTCTTGACGTCCTGGCCGTTTTCGACAAAGACTTTGAAGCCCTTGCCTTCGAGCTTGACCGTATCGATGCCGATGTGCAGGAGGTATTCTACGCCGTCGGCTGTGGTCATGCCCATGGCATGTTTTGTGTCGAAGACGAAGGTGACCGTCCCGTCTTCCGGTGCATAGACCGTGCCGTCGGTCGGTGTGACGAAGAAGCCGTCGCCGGTCATCTTGCTGGCAAAAGCTTCGTCCGGGGCTTCCGTAATGGGATGGAGGCTGCCCGTGAAGGGAGAATTGAAGTAGTGTTTTTCTGCGGCTGTTTCCGGTTCAGCTGGCGTTTCCGAAGCGTTCGGGGTTTCAGCTGCTGGAGACGGTTCTGCAGCCGGGGCGGTTTCGATGGGGCCGTCTGCCGGGTTGGTTGCCAGATAGCTTTCCAGGTTGGCTTTGATGACGGCGACTTGCGGGCCATAGACGACCTGGACACCCTGGCCTTTCTTGATGACGCCGACAGCACCGGTCGCTTTCAAGGCGGCATCGTTGACTAAGGCCGAATCGGCTACGGAGCAGCGCAGGCGCGTAGCACAGCAGTCGACGGAGGTGATGTTCCGGGTACCGCCGAGGGCGCGGGTGATGGCCTGGCTGACGACGTCGGTAGTAGCTTCGCCGTCGCCGGCTTTGGCAGCGGCATCGCGGGCTTTGACGTCGGCTTTGGTGTAGAGTTTCGTTTCTACGTCATCGTCTTCACGGCCCGGTGTCTTGAGGTCGAACTTCTTGATGAGGAAGGTGAAGATGAAGTAGTAGAGGAAGAAATAGATGATGCCGACCGGGATGATGTACATCCAGTTGGTCTTGGCTTCCCCTTGCAGGATGCCGAAGATGAACAAGTCCAGGAGGCCGCCAGAGAAGGTCAGGCCGACGGCGATGTTCAGCATGTGGGCAATCATGTAAGCCGCACCGGCCAGGATGACCTGGACGTAGAAAAGCATCGGAGCGACGAAGAGGAAGGAGAATTCAATCGGTTCTGTAATCCCTGTGAACATGGAGGTCAGGGCTGCCGACAAGAGCAGGCCGCCGGCGACTTTCCGTTTTTCCGGTTTAGCCGTGCGGTACATGGCCAGGGCAGCGCCGGGCAGGCCGAAGATCATGAAGATAAATTCACCTGAGAAATACCGGGTGGCATCGGCACTGAAGTGGGTGACGTTAGGCGATGCGAGCTGGGCGAAGAAGATGTTCTGGCCGCCCTGGACGAGGTTGCCGTCGATCATCATCGAGCCGCCGACGCCGGTCTGCCAGAATGGCAGGTAGAAGACGTGATGCAGGCCGAAGGGGATGAGGGCCCGCTTGATGATACCGAAAATCAACGTGCCGATATAGCCCGTTCCCGTGACCAGGCCGCCGAGGGCGAAGATACCATTCTGGACGACTGGCCAGACGAAGTACATGGCGATGCCGACGAACATGTAGACGACGGTGGAAATGATGGGGATGAAACGCGACCCGCCGAAGAAAGACAGGGCGTTGGGCAAGACGATTTTATGATAGCGGTTGTGCAGGTAGGCGACGCCGATGCCGACGATGATACCGCCGAAGACGCCTTCCTGAAGGGACATGATGCCGCAGACGTTGGCAATCGTACCTTCCAGGACATCGGGAGCTACGGTATTGTTGGCCAATACTTTGCCTGTCAATTTGAGGACGGCGTTGGTCGAGGCGTGCATGACGAAAAAGGCAATCATGGCCGATAAGGCAGCGACTTCTTTTTCCTGCTTGGCCATGCCGATAGCGACGCCGACGGCGAAGATAATCGGTAAGTTGCCGAAGATGATATTGCCGCTCATGATGGTGAGCAGTGAATGGAGCATCGTGCCGCTTCCGAGGATGCTTTCCAGTCCATAGGTCTGGATGGTCGTCGCATTGGTGAAGGAAGCTCCGATGCCGAGGAGTAAGCCGGCAATCGGCAGGATGGCAACGGGCAGCATGAAACTACGGCCGACAGCCTGCAAGATGGAAAAAGCTTGGTCTTTCATAAAGGTCCTCCTTTTATAGAAATAATAAGTATGAAATAGTACGTTCCTATTTTAACATACCATAGGTAAATGAGAAGGATGAGAGTTGCGTCTAATTGTGCCTATCTCGCATATATGTTTGATAAAAAGTCAAGTGAACGTGCCCATTCGTCGTTCATCGTTGAATCGCTAACCACGTAAAAGGGCTTGTCGTCGTGCGACAAGCCCTTTTACTAAGAGGAGAATGAATGTGAAGTTGTTTTCTGATTTTTATGCTTTGGCAGCGGCTTCGCCCAATTCTTTGCATTCCGGGGCGTTATCCGGCATTTCGTTGACGATAGCCGTACCGATGACCGTGGCGCCGGTATCTTCCGTGCGCTGCTTCCAGGCATCCATCCATTCGCCGGAGCCCCAGCCGTATGAGCCGAAGAGGCCGACTTTTTTGCCCTTTAATTTCGGAGCCAGGTCGGTAAAGAACGGTTCGACGACGGAGTCTTCCAATTCTTCCGAACCCATAGCCGGGCAGCCGAGCAAGATGACGTCTTTGCTGGCTACGTCATCGACGTTAGTATCTTCAAAGCGGACTGATTCTACATCAGCACCGGCCGCTTTGACGGCGGCTTCGATTTCATTAGCCATTGCTTCTGTATTACCTGTACCACTCCAATAAACGATTTCTACCATGATAAATCCTCCTTATGCTACGATGAGCGAGTCTAATGTTGTCCCAACGGCAAAGCGGTCCAAATAGTCTTGCCGGCAGCACGTATAGCGATGGAAAGTGCGGGCGGCAGCATGAGCGTCGCCGTATACTTTCCATTCGCCACAGAGCTTGGCGTGGTTTCCCTTGTTGGCGATGAACCCGCACACGTCCTCTAGGGGATAGCCGAGGAAAATGCCCGATTCATGAGGGAAACACCCGCCTTCTGCAAAGCGTGCGGCAAGACGGTCCAGCAGGGCCGATATGTCCTGACAATCTTGATAACCGAATTGCTGCAAAAATGAAGAAATGTCCCGTTGCTGTACATAAGTCCAAACCCTGGCCGGCCGGTATACATACAGCAGGGTGCGTTTGGGACAGGCATATAAAATGCGAAAATACAAGCCTTTTGCATTGTATTTATGATTGTATTTTTCAATTACACCATCATAAGTGCAGCTATCATCCAAGTGGGGAAGACAGAGAAGGGATGCCTGTTTAAGCCCCGCTAGAGTCGGTGAACAGTAGTTTATTAAGACGTAATCCAGGTCCATATCCGTTTGCCGCTCCTTTCGCTTTGATACTGTAAGTATAGCTTATTTGATATTGATTGTCAATACTAATATGATAATTAATTTCAAATACATAGGAGGGCTTGCCAAGTATAGTATAATAAGGATAGAGCGAAGAATATACGGAGGGTGATGTTATGGAAACTGCGTATGAAACCAAGCATTGTTTTGGATGCGGCCGCGATAACCCGATTGGCCTGAAGCTGGACATGAAGCTGGACGGCGATCATTGCGTCGCTTATTTTACGCCGAAAGCCGAACATGAAAGTTACGGAGACCGCATGCATGGCGGCCTGACGAGTACCCTGTTAGATGAAGTCATGGGGGACTACGTGTTCCGCAAGGCCGGGAAACCGGCTTATACGGCGCGGCTGGAAATCCGTTTCCGCAGTGCTATCCGCATCGGGGAAACGGTCAAAGTCGAAGGCTGGCCGGAAGTCCATCGCGGCCGCCTGTTCATCATGAAAGGGAAAATCACCCATGCCGATGGTACGCCGGCTGCCGAAGCGAAGGCAGAAATGATGCTGGCAAAGTAAAGGAGGAGTTATTATGGATAGAACAGATATGATGCACCGCATGTATGACATCAAGGGGCCCTTAGTGGCCAAGAAATTCGCAGCCCGCGGCTTTGAAGCCGTGTACTGTCCGACCAAGGAAGAAGCCTTGAAACAGGCTATTTCGTATATTCCCGAAACGGATGTCGTGTCCTGGGGCGGTTCCGTATCCATCAATGAAATCGGCTTGCGGCCCTACGTATTGGAACACAATCCGGTCATCGACCGCGATTCGGCCAAGACGCCGGAAGAACGGGTCGAACTGATGCGCAAGGCCCTGCTCTGCGATACGTTCCTCATGGGGACCAACGCCGCTGTCCAGGACGGGCAGCTCATCAATATCGATGGCAACGGCAACCGCGTCGCCGCCCTTTGCTATGGGCCGAAACAGGTCATCGCCATCGTCGGCATGAATAAAGTCGTCCCGACCGTCGAAGCGGGCATCGAACGGGTGCATACCGTCGCTTCGCCGCAGAATATCGGACGCTTCCCCGGCGTCGGCACGCCTTGTGCCAAAACCGGCATGTGTGGCCACTGCATCCGACCGGACAGCGTCTGTGCCCAAGTCGTCCGGACGCGGATCTGTAAGCCCCAGGGCCGTATCAAGGTCATCTTGGTTGGGGAAAATCTGGGCTTTTAGTCCTGAAAAAAGAGAGGTACTTTATTATGAGAACAGGAACGGGCGTCGTCGAAGAAGTATGCCCGAACGGGCTGGTCAAGATACAGACCAACCGCAATAATCTATATTCGCCCTGCAGTGACAGCATGTGTGCCGACAATGTCGTCATCGACGCTGTGAACCCCATCGGGGCCCAAAAAGGGCAATACGTACAGTTCAACATCCCCGATGCCGGCATGGGCGTCAAAGGCATCATCTGCTTCGGCGTGCCGCTGCTGCTGGTCATCGTCTGCGGCATCCTCGGCTACCTGCTGGGTGGTTCGTGGCAGGTAGCACCGGAAATGACGGCCTTCGCCGGCATGATCGTCGGCGGCATCCTGGGATGCCTGATTTTGAAAGGCTACGAAAAGAAAATCAACAATAACCAGACCAAAGCCGAAATCACAGGGATTATCAGT
>OLWD01000589.1_pt1 | contig 16482 bp, 15 predicted proteins | sample 1673971 | NCBI WGS metagenome assembly OLWD01 (sample SAMEA103958136, study PRJEB25191) | human gut metagenome | reverse complement strand
GAATTCCATGGCGCAACAGAAAAAATTCGTAATATATATGATGAAGTGCTTATACATACGAAAAAAGAGATTATAAGAACATACATCGAGAAACTTGGGGATAGTCTAGATGAAGAAATTGCATATGAGTATTCGTACTGGCTTAAGGACTGGTATACAGGAACGCTAGAGATGCATCGCTATATTGATGAAGAAATTGATCCCTTGTATCAAAGAAATTCGTTCCCTGTTGATAATATGTCAAAAACCAAAAAAATGGTTTGTTATAATGTTATGACCTTGTTATATCTACATGATAAAGAAAAACTTGAAAAATGCTATAATAGTTTGAAATCTGACTTTAGTAAAATGGGAATAAAACGAACAGAGGACATTTTGAAAGAAATTCGAGAAGACAACTAGTTTATATACAAAACAGCCGCCCAGCGACCTTACGGTCTCGCTGGGCGGCTTATTTTTTGCGTTTCCACAACAGATATTCTTCGTAGCGGTGCATCTCGTTCTGTTCTTCTTCGGTCAGGCGCTGGCGCTGTTTGCGGGCCTCGTCTGAGGGGTCGATGTCGGTCAGGCCTAGCAGGTAGTCGGCGGAGGTGCCGTAGAGCTTGCAGATGGCAATCAACATTTCATGGCTGGGAGAGCTTTTCTCTTGTTCCAAACAACGAACAGCAGACAACGTTGCATGTAGCTTGTTTGCCATGCCCTGTTGTGTGTCGCCGTTTATTTTTCGCAGTTCGGCCAGTCGCTCTCCAATCATGCTTTTACATCCTACCTTTCTATCACAGTATAGAAAATTTTCCTACTTTTTCCTAAATGCAATAATATTATTAGCACTTTTTAGGGAGAAAAGGGGAAAAGCGGTAGGATTGTTACTAGTAAGAGGCAAAAGTAGTATGAATACTACTACTTCCGCCGCAACGCTAAGGCAAAGCGAGGGAATCCCCGTTGGAACAACTGATCGACTTTCACGCACCGGAAGTGCAGGCGGTGCTGGATACACTTCTAAAAGACCGCTCCACCGGTAAAAACATCATCTGGGCAACCGACCCGCCGAAGGAACTGCAAACGGTAATGTACGAGCCGGTGACGGATAGATCCCAGATCACCACCCAGCAGCTCGGGCTGACCCACTACGAGGTGGTGCTGCCCCGGATGATGAAGCAGACCGACACCCAGCAGCAGCGCACCCGCAAAAAAGGCGAGGTGTTCAGCCCCGCATGGGTCTGCAACAAGATGAACAACGCACTGGACGCCGACTGGTTCCGTGGGCTGGGGGCAGAGGAGAACGCCGGGCAGTTCACGGTGGAGCTGCCCCAAGGCTGGCAGACGATGGAAACGCCGGTGCAGTTCCCGGCTTGCGGGGGCAAGACCCCGGCATGGGTGCAGTATGTGCAGAGCCGCCGCTTGGAGGTGACCTGCGGCGAAGCCCCCTTTCTGGCGTCCCGGTATGATGCCGCCACCGGCGAGATGATCCCGGTAGCCCGGCGCATTGGCATTCTGGACCGCAAGCTGCGGGTGGTAAGCGAGAACGCCGCCACAGAGGACGAGTGGCGCAAATATGCCACCCATGCGGTGCAGTCCACCTACGGCTATGAGTATCAGGGAGATAATCTTTTGTTGGCGAGGGTCAACCTGCTGCTGACCTATGCAGAGCATCTGCGAGCCCGGTGGCAGCGCAAACCCACAAAAGAGGAACTGCAACCCATCGCCAACATCATCAGCTGGAACCTGTGGCAAATGGACGGCTTGCACCTGTCTGTGCCCGGCGGCAAGCCCCAGCCGGAGACAGAACAGCTTGACCTCTTTTCCATGTTCGGGGCGGCAGAGCCGCAGCTGCCCACGGTATCCTGTAAAGTGAAAAACTGGCGCAAGGGCAGCCATGGAACCGCCCAGAACTTTGAAACCATTCAGGAAGGGAGTACCAGCATGAAGTTTGATTATGTCATCGGAAACCCGCCGTATCAGGATGAAACCCTTGGCGATAACAAAGGCTTTGCACCGCCAGTATATAACAAATTTCTGGATGCGTCTTATGAAATTGCGGATAAGGTGGAAATGATTCACCCTGCACGGTTTTTGTTCAATGCTGGCTCTACGCCAAAAGCATGGAATGAGAAAATGCTGAGTGACCCGCACTTTAAGGTTTTGCACTATGAAGCTGATGCAAGCTCGATTTTCCCGAATACTGACATTAAAGGAGGAGTGGTTGTTTCATATAGGGATAGCTGTTCGGATTTTGGCGCAATCGGAGTGTTTACTAAATATGCAAAACTGAATGCGATTCTCCATAAGGTCACAGAAACGGCTGATTTTATTTCGTTAAGCAATATTGTGGTGACGAGAACAGCATATAGATTGACCGACAAAATGCACGAGGATCATCCAGAAGCAATCGGTCAGTTGAGCAAGGGTCATGCTTACGATATGGCAACAAATATATTTGACCGATTGCCACAAATATTTTTTGATGCGAAGCCAACAGATGGAAACGATTATATCCGAATATTAGGACGAACAAACAATGAACGTGCATATAAGTATGTGAGAAGGGATTATGTCAACAAGGTGAAAAACCTTGATAAATTCAAGCTGTTTATTCCGAAAGCAAATGGAATAGGTGCGTTTGGAGAAGTAATATCGTCACCAATCACGGCAACACCCGGAGTTGGTTCAACTGAAACATTTCTGAGCATTGGTATCCTAGACTCCGAGTATGAGATGGGTGCAGCATTAAAATACATAAAAACAAAATTTGCACGGGCATTATTAGGTGTTTTGAAAACTACACAAGATATTACACCAGACAAATGGAAATACGTTCCCCTTCAAGATTTTACCGCCCATTCCAACATTGATTGGAGCAAGTCGGTGGCGGAAATCGACCAGCAGCTTTACCGCAAGTATGACCTGACTGCGGACGAGATCGAATTTATCGAGACCCATGTAAAGGAGATGGCATAATGGCTGGCATAACCCTGCGCACTGCCCGGCAGGTGGTGCCCATGATCTACGCCTATACCACCCCGGAAATTGCCCGGCACAACGGCTGGACGAAGATCGGCTACACCGAGCAGTCGGTGGACAAACGCCTGAAACAGCAGACTCACACCGCCGATGTGCTGTTCCATGAGGAGTGGCGGGGCAATGCCGTCTACGATGACGGCAGCGGCGAGGTGTTCACCGACCACGATTTCCACGCCTACCTCCGCAAGCTGAACGTGGAGAACGACCGCAAAAACGAGTGGTTCCATCTGGATGGGCAGCAGTCCCGGCGGTATTTTCAGGATTTCCGCATGAACCGGGGCCGGGTGCAGCTGGATGCCGCCATCGCCTACACTCTGCGGGAAGAACAGGCAAGGGCTGTCCGCGACACCAAAACCTATTACCAGAGCCACCCCGGCGGAGAATACCTCTGGAACGCCAAGCCCCGCTTTGGCAAGACCCTTTCCGTCTACGATTTCTGCAAGCGGGTCGATGCACAGACGGTGCTCATTGTCACCAACCGCCCTGCCATCGCCAACAGCTGGTACAGCGACTATGTACGCTTTCTGGGCAGGGAGTCCGGCTATCTGTTTGTCAGCCATGTGGATGCCCTTGCCGGGCAGCCCCATGTGCTGGACGAGCAAGGCTATCTGAATGCCGCCGCACAGGGCGAGAAACTGTATAAGCGCATTGAGTTCGTCAGCTTGCAGGACATGAAGGGCTCCAAGTATTTCGGCGGAGAGTACGACAAGCTGCGCCACCTGACCGAGCTGAACTGGGATGTACTGGTCATCGACGAAGCCCACGAGGGCGTGGATACCTACAAGACCGACCTTGCCTTTGACCGTATCCGCCGCAAGTTCACGCTGCACCTGTCCGGCACGCCCTTCAAGGCACTGGCGAACGACAAGTTTGCCGGGGATGCCATCTTCAACTGGACCTACGCCGATGAGCAGGCAGCCAAGCGGAATTGGCAGGGCGCACCGGGGCAGCAGAACCCCTACGCAAACCTCCCCATGCTCAACCTCTACACCTACCAGATGTCCGAGATCATCCGGGACGAAATTCAGAAGGGCGTGGAGATCGACGGCGAAACGCAGGAATTTGCCTTTGACCTGAACGAGTTCTTCAAGGTGAAGCCCAGCGGCAGCTTTGAGCACGAAGCTGAGGTGGACCGTTTTCTGGATGCCATGACCACCCAGAACAAATTTCCGTTTTCCACCCCGGAGCTGCGTGCCGAACTGAAGCACACCTTCTGGCTGCTGAACCGGGTGGACAGCGCCAGAGCGCTGGCGAAAAAGCTGCAGGCGCACCCGGTATTCCGGGACTATGAGGTGATCCTTGCCGCCGGTGACGGCAAGCTGGACGACACGGACGAGAACCAGAAGAGCTTTGACCGGGTAAAAGCCGCCATCGCCCATCACGAAAAGACCATCACCCTGTCGGTGGGGCAGCTGACTACCGGTGTCACCATCCCGGAGTGGTCGGCGGTGCTGATGCTCTCCAACCTGAAAAGCCCGGCACTGTATATGCAGGCAGCGTTCCGTGCCCAGAACCCCTGTCTTTTCCACGAAAACGGCACCTTCCGCCGCAAAGAGAACGCCTATGTGTTCGATTTTGACCCTGCACGCACCCTGCTGATCTATGAACGGTTCGCCAACGACCTTTCACAGGACACCGCCAGCGGCAAGGGCGACACCGAGGAACGCAAGGCTCACATCCAGAATCTGCTCAACTTCTTCCCGGTCATCGGCGAGGACGAGGAAGGGGAGATGATCCCGCTGGATGCAGAAAAAGTCCTCAGCATCCCCCGGAAGATCAAGTCCAAGGAAGTGGTGCGGATGGGCTTCCAGAGCAACTTCCTGTTCCAGAACATTTCCAACGTGTTCAGTGCGCCGCAGGAGGTGCTGGACATTCTGCAAAACTTCCAGCCCATCAGCGAAGCCAAGGCAAAGCCCATCCAGATCACCCCGGACACCGGCGCAGACCTCTCCCTGAACGACAAGGGCGAGGTGGATTTGGATGAGGGCTACGTCATCGGCAAGGCAGCGGATGTGTTCGGGGAAAAAATTTACGAGAGCACCCCGGCGCTGGACACCGCCCGGCAAAACCTGACCGATGCCCCGGCTCCTGCCAAAGAAGAGCATCTGGAACCCCTGAAAAAGAGCATCACCAAGGAGATCATCGCTCCTATGGTGGAGCAGGCAAAGCAGGAGTATGGCCACGACCTGAAGCTGTCCGACCAGAAGCGGTTCGAGAGCACCGCCAAAGCCAAGATGGACGTGGCGGTGAACAAGGTGGTGGACAACTACCGCATCGACCAGAGCCAGCTGGAGACCCAGCGCACCCAGCAGCTGCAAAGCTGCACCACCGCCCAGCAGCGCCAGCAGGTGAACCGGGAGTTTGATGCAAAGCAACAGCAGAGCACCGCCGCCCTGATGGAAAACCTGCAATCCACCATCCAGCAGACGGCGCAGGAGATGCAGCAGACCATCGTGCGCACTGTGGAGACCAACCAGAAGGAGCAGGAGAAAAAGGGCTACGAGGACACTGTCCGTGACCATCTCCGGGGCTTTTCCCGCACCATCCCGTCCTTCCTCATGGCCTACGGCGACGAGACCGTGACACTGGCAAACTTTGACCGGATCATCCCGGACAAGGTCTTTCAGGAGGTCACCAGCATCACGCTGGAACAGTTCCGCTTTTTGCGGGACGGTGGGCCGTACATCAACCAAGCCACCGGACAGGAGGAGCATTTTGCAGGTCGCCTGTTCGACCCGGTGGTGTTTGACGATTCGGTGAAGGAATTCCTGAACCTGAAGGTCAAGCTGGCGGATTACTTTGACGAGAGCCGCACCGAGGACATCTTCGACTACATCCCGCCCCAGAAAACCAACCAGATCTTTACCCCCAAATGGGTGGTGAAAAAGATGGTGGACTTGCTGGAACAGGAAAATCCCGGCTGCTTCGATGACCCCGGCAAAACCTTCCTGGATCCCTACATGAAGTCCGGCCTGTACATTACGGAAATCGTCAAGCGCCTTTACCGCAGCGAGAAGATGCGGCAAGCCTTCCCGGACGATAACGCCCGGCTGGAACATATCTTTGCCAAGCAGGTCTATGGGCTTGCGCCCACTGAGATCATCTACCGCATTGCCATCAGCTATATTCTGGGCTTTGCAAAGGATCACGGCATCACCGCCCACCATATCCGTCAGGCGGATACGCTGGAATTTGCCAAGGCGGGCACCATGGAAAGGGAACTGGATAAGATCTTCAGAGACTGACCAATAGAATACAGCATAAAACCAAAGGCGGCTGTCTGCATGGGTGCAGATGACCGCCTTTTTGTGTTATACGATTACGAAAACGGACGAATTTGTCAGTTCTCGTTACATGGAGCCGGACGAGCTGTCCGTTCAGGACAGCTTGCCCGGAGCAAGAGTGCAGAGAGGTGCGGGTCGCCTGCGGCGACCTCAAAAGGCCGCAGGTATTTTGAAGCACCGACCGAGCCGACAGGCGAGACCGCAGCCCTTTGAAGGGAGTCAAGGGGGAACGCCTTGCCCAGTGATATGATGCTGTGCGTCATATCCTACTGGGTATTATCTGGCGCAAAACGGCGGCAGATCCAGCAGCTCCGCTGCTGCGTTTTTCCACGCCAAGCTGTTGAAACGGAGATTAGAAAAATCATTTATAGTCAGATTATTTACATATAATAAATAGGGGAAAGGAAATGTTTATCGTGACCATTGACCGTATCTTTTTACTATTTAAAAATATTTTGAAATAGCCTTGTATAAAGAATACATGTGTGATATAATCTATTTAAAGATTGTTTGAAATAGATTGGAGCGTGATCGCTTGGCTATAAATGAAGTGTTAGCTGCTTTAGCAGACGATACACGTCGAAAAATTCTGCTAAAGTTACAAGAAGGTAAAATAAGTTCAGGAGATTTAGCAATCTCATTGGATATGACACCACAGGCGTTGTCATACCATTTATCGAAGCTGAAAAAAGCAGACTTAATTTACGAAACTCGATACAAAAATTATATTTATTATGAATTGAATTTATCTATCCTTGATGAAACAATTATGTGGATCAGTAATTTGCGTGGAGGTCAACAATGAAAAAGAAAATGGTCGTTTTTTACAGTCTCATGTTTTTACCATTGGTAGTTGTCCTGATTGCCTTACAGTTCTTGCCAGAGCTGATCCCGGCTCATTATGATATGAATAATCAAGTGACACGTTGGGGCAGCAAATATGAAACACTAATTTTCCCTGTAATTACAGTTTTATTTGGCTATTTTATGCTTGCCATGGCTAAGTTATCCTCAAAACAAGAAGAAAATGGAAGTAATAACAAAAATGTATGTATTGTGACTGGAATAGCATCTCTTGCACTTTTCAACGCTATGACATTCTATTTTGTATGTGCTGATTTCAATTCGATTGAAAATCTGTCTTCCATTGCACTTGATTTGAATCAACTTGTATTTGGACTGCTTGGCGTTGCAATGATTATATTAGGTAACATTATGCCAAAACTACGAATGAACTCAGTTGTAGGACTGAGAACCGTATGGAGTATGAAAAATGAAACAACATGGAAAAAAGGCCAACGCTTTGGAGGTATTTCATTTATCGTAAGTGGTATTATTATAATCATGGTATGCTTTTTGACGAAAGGCATTTCTTGTTTTTGGTGGACAATGAGTATCGTAGCAATTCTTTTGATTGTTGACACCTACTATACCTACACATTATCAAAAAAATACTAATGCCGCAATCCGTGATTCACGAGATGCTATATATGGAACACCCTACAAGACTAAAAATCTTGCAGGGTGTTTTCTTGTGCTCTAATTTATATGTAACCAGCCCCGAAACCGGGGCTGAAAGTTTCTCCGAAATAACGGATGCGGAAGCCAAGCAGCAGGGCTTTCCCTTCTGACGGACACCGGTTACACGTCTGGTTACAGATTCGGTTACACCTCAGTTACGGCGCAAAAGCCGCATGACTGCTGTGTTTTTCTCTTTCTGTAACCATGTAACCTTAAAAAGAGAAGAAAAAGTATAAAGTCCACCGAATGTCCTGCGTACAGAAAAAGAGAGTTTTCCTGCCCGGTTACAGGCGTTCGGTTACAAGGAATTGGAGGTCTGCCTATGAAGGAAGTTCGCGTTTGCGAAGCAATGAAGTCCCCAGTGGGGACTTTAAGCGACGGAACGGTCTTGCATCAGCAAGATGGAGGGACCAAGTCCCGACAAGTTCCGATTTGGGAAAAGAGCAATCTGACGCTGGAAGAAGCTGCGGCTTACTCTGGCATTGGCATCAACAAGCTGCGTTCATTATCGGATAAGAAGCATTGTCAGTTCGTGCTGTGGGTGGGTTCCAAGCGGCTCATCAAGCGGCGCAAGCTGGATGAATACACGGAGCGAATGTACTCGCTTTGAAAATGTCCCGGATATTTTTCAAAACGTCTTGCAGAGAATGGCGTATCTGTGGTACTATGAACATGGAACAACGCTCTTTTCTGTATCGCAATGTAGAAAGGAGCAACGCTCATGGCAACAAATCAGAATACGAAACGCAAGGACAAGGCGCGTGTGGTTCTCCGCAAGGGCGAATCCCAGCGCAAAGATGGCAAGTACGATTTCCGTTGGACTTCCCCGGATGGCAAGCGACATTCTATTTATGCCGCGACCTTGGAGGAGCTTCGGGAAAAGGAAAACGACATTCAGCGAGATTCGCTGGAAGGCATCAAGGCAGGAGCACGGTACGTCACCCTGAACGATGTGTTCACCCTGTGGGCAAAGGTCAAGCGCGGCCTGAAGGACAACACTTTTCAGAACTATCTGTACCTTTATCGGCAGTTCGTGGAGCCGGATTTCGGCAAATCGAAGGTGTCTGCGCTCAAAAAGTCGGATGTGAAGCAGTTCTACAACACGCTGGCAGACGAGCGGGGCTTGCAGATCTCCACGATTGACAGCGTACACACGGTTCTGCATCAAGTGTTGGACATGGCGGTGGATGACTGCTATCTGCGGAGCAACCCTTCGGACAATGTTCTGCGGGAACTGAAAAAGGCACACCAGTTTGAAACCAACCGCCGTAAGGCACTGACCGTGGCAGAGCAGAATCTGCTGCTGTCCTACCTCTCCAAAACGCCGAAGTACCAGCACTGGTATCCGATTTTCGCGGTTATGCTGGGAACGGGTTTGCGCGTAGGAGAAGCCACTGGTCTGCGCTGGTGCGATGTGGATTTTGAGGAAGGTACGATCTCCGTCAATCACACGCTGGTCAACTACGACCACCGTGAGAACAACGGCGGCAAGAAGGGCTGCTACTTCAACTGCCACTCGCCCAAAACAAAGGCTGGTGTCCGCACTGTTCCGATGATGGACTTCGTGAAAGAAGCCTTTGAAAAGGAACGTGTCTATCAGGAAGAAGCAGAGATCCGCTACACGGTAACGGTGGACGGTTACACGGACTTTATCTTTGTCAACCGCTTTGGTGAGTGCCAGCATCAGGGAACGCTGAACAAGGCCATCCGGCGCATCATCCGGGACTGCAACGATGAAGTGCTGGCGAAGAATCCGAACAGCACCGTACTCCTGCCGCGTTTCAGCTGCCACACCCTGCGGCATACCTTCACGACCCGGATGTGCGAAGCGGGCGTGAACATCAAGGTGATTCAGGATGCGCTGGGACATTCGGATATTTCTACGACCTTGAACATCTATGCGGATGTGACCAAGGAACTGCGGAAGTCTGAATTTGAAAATCTTGACCGTCAGTTCGCACAGTGGAAAGACCCTGAAGAATAAAATAAAGCATACGCCAAATACGCCATACGCCATTTACGCCAATTCATACGCCAAACGATACAGTTCGGATAAAGGCTTGTGTAGAGATGTAAATGGAATGGCAAAATTCAACCCTTGCGGTGTAGAGTAGTATCAAGAAATAAAGGCTTATAACTGCTCGTCGATGACATCCCCACGATGAAGCCGATTGAGCAGTAAAGCACAAAATTAAAACGCAGATACGATGAAATTTTGAACGAATTTCAAGCAACATCTGCGGTACTACACCACAACTACACCAATTTTGGGACGTTTTCCCGAAAAGGAGCCTTACAAAGCGGTGTGGTGTAAGAATCGAATAGGTGGATTGGTGTAGTAGGTACACTGAACCCGTAAAGGCGAAAAAGGCAGGTACACTATGGAAACATGGTGTGCCTGCCTTTGTGCTTGTTATTGAAAGATAATACGAGAAAGTTGTGGAAAGAATGTCAGACCACGCATCAAATGTACATCAACAACTATGATTCATGGCAGGGAGCTTAGGACACAAAAGTTCATCCGATGCAGTTTTCTATGCATCCGATGAACTTTTTTCAGTAGCGTTTCCTTTTAAGCCACCTTGGTCTTTCGCAGATACCCCCATGCTGCCAATCCAACGAGCAGAACAATCTTGATCGGTGCCGATGCCAGCAGTACATCTGCCTGAAAGAAGGCATGCCCGCCTGCATAGAGAAAATCAAAGCTGATCATTTTATACAGCAATGCGTTGGAAAGCCCAATGCCCCCTGCCGGAATCAGGGTGGACAGCCATTCTCCAAAGGAGCCCGGCACGACCATATAAACAATCAGCGGTGCCACCACACTGATCAGCGCCACAGACAAAGCGGTCAGGTTGTTCTTGGCCCATACGGATGCCATCAGCACAAAGGCCACCTCCGCAAAGAAGATCAGGAAGTTTGCCACCAGCATGACCCACTCCATCTGGCCAACGGTATACGGCAGCAGGCTGGTCACAGAAAACAGCCATTGCACGGAAGTTTGGGTACTTTCCCAGCCAAATAGAGCATTCGTGACCAGGATCCACACCACGCCGCAGAGCAGATACGCCGCCCCTGTGATACTAAACGCCGCCGCTAGCTTTGCCGCTGCTAGCCGCAGACCGCCGTTTTTTGTGCACAGTTGGATGTCCTGCGCCCCGGTCTGTGCATCCGATGCAAACACCGGGGCCGCAATCACCGCGCACAGCAGGGTGAGCAGCAAGCTCAACAGGGTCTGGTAATCCATTGCGTCTGGACTGACCCCAAATGAATAGGTGAACGGTTTTTGTACAGCATCGAACTTTTTCTGTGCAATGGCCTGCGCCTGCTCATAGCCGGGCTTTCCGCTTTGTTCCAGCCAGATCACCGATTCCAGCCGTTTGGGGAGCTGGCTGTAAAAGTTCTGCATATCCTCTGCGGTCAGCCCCATCACGCCCGGTGCCATGCCGGTTTTCGGGTCGGCAAAGGCTTCCTTTGCGTTGTTCACAAGAGGCCGATACCGGGCAAGTTCTTTATAAAATACCTCGTCCGGGATATCGTTGATGGAGCTTGCATCATACTGCCGGTACACCCGCTGATAGGCTTCCAGTGCTTCCTGCATGACATCCGGCGTGATGGTACCGGATACCTGCTGCTCCTGCCGTTTCCTGATTGCTTTCAGACCCGTGTAACGCACTTCGTTTCCGCTGGCATCCAGTTCCGTCCAGCCGATAAAGGTCACCGGCAGATATGCCATAACCACAGCCAGCACCAGCGCAATGGCCAGCAGAATAGCTGTCATACGGGTTTTGCACACACGTTTCAATTCCAAACGATACAGGTTCATTTTGCTTCCTCCATTTCCTCCGGGAACAGCCACAGATACAGATCTTCCAGCCGGGGCTGTGCCGGGACGCTGTCCGGCAGCTGCGGTGCATCCGCCAGATACCGCAATGTTACCGTTCCGTCCGGCTCGTTGCGCAGGTTCACCACCCGCAGTCGGTGTTCCCACCGGGCAAGCTGTTCCATCGGGATATTTCCCTGCCAGACCTTGGCTTCGATCTGCTTTACCAGCCCTTCGGTGGTGTCCTGTGCAATGATTTTGCCAGCCTTCATCACGGCATTTTCAGCTGCAATGTATTCCACATCCGAAACGATATGCGTTGAAATGAGAACGATCCGTTCCTGCGCAAACTCCGACAGCAGATTGCGGAAGCGCACCCGTTCTCCGGGGTCCAGCCCTGCCGTGGGTTCATCTAAAATCAGAATTTCCGGGTCGTTGAGCAGTGCCTGTGCGATGCCTACCCGGCGCTTCATACCGCCGGAAAGCTTTATGATCTTTTTGCGGCGCACCTCAGTGAGGCTTACCCGCTCCAGCAGTGCGTCGATCTGCCGGGCAGCCTCTGTGCGCGGCAGACCCTTGAGCGCCGCCATATATTCCAGATAGTCCTGCACCGTGAATTCCGGGTAAAACCCGAATTCCTGCGGCAGATACCCCAGCTTTTCCCGGTAGGCCGCACCAAGCGTCCCAATCTCCACCCCATCGCACAAAATCCGGCCACTGCTGGGCCGCAGAATGCCCGCCAGCATCCGCATTAAGGTTGTTTTGCCTGCACCATTCGCCCCCAGCAGTCCCCACACACCCGGCGTGAGAGTGATGGACACATCATCCACCGCCGTTTTATCCCGGTATCGCTTTGTAATATTCTGAATTTTCAGTTCCATGACTTGTTCCTTTCAAGCTTCTGCAATATATTCTGACCGGGCGGCAAGCCGGATGCACTGCAACACCATACAGAGCACCAGCACGCCCGCCGCCAGTGGCAGACCTTTCGGCAGTTCCGATAATTGCACGAACCGCAGCAAACACAGCTGCCCTGCAAACAGTGGTACAGCCCCGGTCATCATCCATTCCGGGCGCACCCAGCGCAGCAGCAGAAGCAGCTCATTGTTTGCGGTCAGGAATGGCACGGTCAACACCGCCAGCAGTTGCCCGATGCTCCATGGCACGGCTGCCCGCACATTGAGTACCAGCACTCCCAGCAGGATCGTTTCCCCCGCCAGCAGCAGCAAAAACCGCATCACCAGCGGACGACCGATTCCTGCATATGTGGCTTGTTCCAGTTCAAGCATCTTATATTGACTTGCCCGGTATAAAAACGGCAGACCGAGCAGGGCTGTCAGCATGGCAAGTGTGCTCAGACCAAACAGTGCATTGCGTAATGTCCATGCCTTCTCCCACAGGGCAAGTTCCCGACCCACACTGTACAACGCCAGTGCCGCCATTGCTTCCAGCGCCCAGACCTTCCAGCCCAGCAATTTGAACTGGCAGTGCAGCAAATCACGCCAATCACTCCGTTGTTTTACGACATGTTCCGCCCGGCAGCGGCGCAGCAGCGTTTTCGGTGCGGCTGTGTCAAGCTCTGTCGCCAGTGCTCTGGACAGTTCTTTTTCAAAGGCTCGATTCATCTCCAGTCCTCCTTTTCCAATTGCATTTTCAAGGTTTTCAATGCGGCACGCAGGCGGGACTGCACTGTGCGCAGGGGCAGACCTGTAATCTGCGCGATCTCCCGCAATTTAAGCTGTTGTGCGAACCGCAGCAATACCAGTTCCCGCTGTTCCGGCTCCAGCTGGGCCGTCAGCGCTCGCAGGTTTGCTTTCTCCTCTGCCGCAGCAAAGCCGCTTTCCTGATAGGCGGGTTCGTCCGGCAAGCTTTCCAGCGATACCTCCGTCCGCTTCATCGTACGGTTCAGATCGATGCAAATGTTTTTTGCGATTTTGTACAGAAAGGGACGGAATGCCCCCTGAAATCCACCACAGGAATCCAGCCAGCGCACCGCTTTCAAAAAGGTTTCCTGTGCTGCATCCTGCGCCTGCTGCTCGTCTGCTGTATGCCAACGGCAATAGTTCAGAATTTGTGGGTAGTACGCTGCAATCAAAGTGTCCAACGCACCTGTATCTCCGCTCTGCGCTTTCCGCAGCAATAATTCTGTCTGGATACGGTTCACCCCCTTCCTGTCTATTAAAACGTCCCATATCATCAAAATGATTTCTGTTTTTTCAAAAATCTCAAATAATTGCCTTTATTATGTTCTTATAGCTTTATTATAATAAAGAGCCTTGTGTTTTTCCTTGTCAAGAGGGCTGGCACCGTCCAGCCCTCTCTCTTTTTGCCAAAGTTTTCATTGTTTTTTCTTGCACACTGCCGAAAGTGACGTATTCTCAAAAGTTCGCGTTTGCGCAGCGCAGCGGAGCAATGAAAGCCCCAGTGGGGCTTTTAAGCGACAGAACGGTCTTGCGCAGCAAGATGGAGGGGCCCCGCCCCGATAAGTTCGCGTTTGGTGTAAGAATCGGGCGTGTGGTGGATGAGTGTAGACCTGTAAAGGGCTGCATCAGGAAGTAGCTTTATCCGATCCTCCCATGCGGTGGTCATCAGGACGTAAGACTCCTCTGCCAGCTCATGGTCAAAGCTTGCGCGGACGCGGACAATCTCATCGGTCACAAAGCAGACCTTGACATCAGCGTTATCAGTATGCAGCAGGAAAGCGCCGTTCTTGCGCTCCATGCCGGTAAAACGGGAGCAGATCTCCATAGCTTTTACTCATCTCAGTTGATTTTTGATAAAAAATGCCCCCATTCCCCCTCAGATGCAGGATATCTTCAGAGAAATGGGGGCAACGTATTCGTTGCTTTACCCGGAACAGTCAGGGATTAGAACACCCAGCAGCACCAGTGTGCTGGTCGCGCGCGCGGTGGTCTACCTGCAAACGCATTATCAGAACCCGACCCTTACCACCGCGCAGCTGGCGCAGGAACTTTACGTCAGCCGGGAGCACCTTTCCCGCGCGTTCAAGGAGTGCACCATGGAGAGCATCCACAACTACCTGACCTATCTGCGGATGCAGCACTGCCGCAAGGCGCTGGAAGAGGGCGTTTCCGTCCTGAATGCCTGCACCGAAAGCGGCTTTCCGGATTACAGCAACTTCCTGAAAACCTTCCGCCGTCTGTACGGCATCACCCCCGCCGAATACCGCGCACAGCACCGGACAATGGTGCGTTAAAAGCTGCGGCAGGAGAATACGAAAATTTTTCTCAAAAAGGGTTGACATTCTACCCGCTCTGTGGTATTATACTTGAGCAGTCAGCGAGAACCGCTGAAAAGCAAAAAAGTAAATATCGCGGGGTGGAGCAGTCTGGTAGCTCGTCGGGCTCATAACCCGAAGGTCGTTGGTTCAAATCCGGCCCCCGCAACCACCAAGCAGGTTGAATTTTTAAATTCAACCTGTTTTTTTGTGTTCACATCAAAGTGGGAAGCGCCGCCGCTGTTGCACATTGTGCAGCGTGAACAGTGTAGAATATTATTATAACTTTTTATATTTGATCAGTGCGCAAAAAGAAACTGTCCTACGTTAAATGTTCACATCGTTCAGGTTGAACATTGTGGGTGCGGAATGCTGTGTTTCCAGGTCTGAATGCCCACATTGTTCAAAACTCTGTGGGTCATAGGCGCAGCCCGCTGCGGCTTGAACAGTGTAGCCCGCTGCGGGCAGCGCAGCCGAAGTCAGTATGTGTTTGTCATGCTTTTATCATACTGCTTTTGCTTTGGAAGAGTTAGAAGATCTTCAAGGTAAAAACGGTCATTTTTGCAATTTTGCGCGATTGCGTCTGCACCGCATCCGGAGGATATCGTGCTTGTTGCCCGGCAAAAAGAATAAAACTTTCCCATTTTATAATAAGAACGTTCTGGCAAAGACCGTCTTTTTCTGTTATACTCTAGCCAATGAATACAGCTGTAACAGGAGGATGTTATGGAAAAGAATGTACTGAACACCGATCTCACCGGCAAGGTGGCTGTCGTCACCGGCGCAAGCGGCACGTTGTGCTCCATTTTTGCCAAGGCGCTGGCCCGGGCGGGCGCAAAGGTGGCGCTGCTGGGCCGCAACATGGATAAGCTCAAGGAGCTTGCGGATGAGATCGAGGCCGAGGGCGGCACCGCCAAGGGCTACACCTGCAACGTGATGAACAAGGCCAACTGCCTGCAGGTAGCAGAGGATGTGCTGGCAGACTTTGGCCCCTGCGATATCCTTGTGAACGGTGCCGGCGGCAACAACGCCCGCGCCAATACGGACAAGGAATATTTTGAGATGGCCGATCTGGAAAGCGATACCGTCACCTTTTTTGATCTGGACGAGAGCGGCGTGGAGATGGTGTTCAACCTGAACTTCATCGGCACCCTGCTGCCCACGCAGGCCTTTGCACGGCAGATGGTAGGGCGCGAGGGCTGCAACATCCTGAACATTTCCAGCATGAATGCCTACCTGCCCCTGACCAAGATCCCCGCCTACTCCGGCTCCAAGGCTGCTGTGACCAACTTTACCCAGTGGTTGGCGGTGCACTTCAGCAAGGTGGGCATCCGGGTCAACGCCATTGCCCCGGGCTTTTTTGCCAGCGAGCAGAACGCAAAGCTGCTCTTCAACGAGGACGGCACCCCCACCGACCGCACCAAAAAGATCCTTGCCGCCACCCCCATGGGACACTTTGGCGACAGTGAAAAAGACCTTGTGGGCGCGCTGCTGTTCCTGCTGAACAACGACGCGGCAGGCTTTATCACGGGCATCTGCCTGCCGGTGGACGGCGGCTTCTCAGCCTATTCCGGCGTGTAATAAGTACTGCAAAA
>OLWD01000579.1_pt1 | contig 16654 bp, 8 predicted proteins | sample 1673971 | NCBI WGS metagenome assembly OLWD01 (sample SAMEA103958136, study PRJEB25191) | human gut metagenome | reverse complement strand
CGCTTAAATTGATTCTGATATAATCGGTCGTTTTAACTTCGATAATGATATTATATCCGTCTTTTGTAGTCCATATTCCATCAAAACCAATACTGTTCTTTTTCCCTTTGTATAATCCGTATTCGACATCGAAATTAAGCCTTTTACCTATTTGATTGACAATGTCTTGTAAGGCAAGACCACTATTTTCAAAAGGGTTTGAAAGACAATAGTTTGCGAATTCGAATAAAATATTCGGTTGTACTATATCCAGTAGATTCCTAAATTCGGAAGAAGTTGTATTACCGTCTTTTAGCTTTCCGTCTCCTGCAAAAGATAAAATTTGAGGTAAAGACTTGTCTTTGAATATGTCTGGTGTTTCGTTGTAAAGGGTGGCTATCGTGTTCATGATTGGAATATAGGGCGTTTTGTATCTTGTGATATATTTGTTTTTTAAGTTTAATGGCAAATTTAATAATTTTGTTGTGAGTATGAAAAGACACTTTTAAAAATTAGAAATTTATGATTGGGGTAAAACAATTTTTCCCAATAACTATAATTAAGTGTTTGTTGTAGCTTATTCTGTATTATCTTTTCATTTTATTACCTATCTTTGCATTTCGATAAGGTAAAGATATATGATATCGATAGAAGGACTTTCGGTCGCTTTTGGAGGAAATACACTATTTGACAATATTACTTATGTAATTAATAAAAAGGATCGCATTGCATTGGTGGGGAAAAATGGTGCGGGGAAATCGACTATGTTGAAAATCATAGCCGGGTTGCAGGCTCCGACATCGGGTAATGTGAATATGCCGAAAGACCTTACGGTGGGGTATCTTCCCCAGCAGATGAATCTATCCGACACTCGTACGGTAATGGAAGAGGCGGAACAGGCTTTTTCTCATATATTCGAATTACAGTCGCGTATAGAGCGCATGAATACCGAATTGTCCGAGCGTACCGATTATGAGTCGGAATATTATCAGGAGTTGATAGAGCGGGTTTCCAATGCTAATGAGCAATTGGCTCTTATCGGGGCATCCAATTATCAGGCAGAGATAGAGAAAACTTTAATAGGGCTGGGATTTACACGAGAGGACTTCGGACGGGATACGTCGGAGTTCAGCGGAGGGTGGCGTATGCGTATCGAATTGGCGAAGTTGTTGTTACAGCGTCCCGATGTGCTTTTGCTCGATGAGCCCACCAACCATTTGGATATAGAGTCTATACAATGGCTCGAAAGTTTTTTATCGACTCGCGCCAATGCAGTCGTATTGGTTTCTCACGACCGGGCGTTTATCGATAATGTGACAACACGGACGATTGAAATCTCTTTGGGGCGCATTTATGACTATCAAGTCAATTATTCCCGTTATGTTGTTCTCCGGCAAGAGCGTCTCGAACAGCAGATGAGAGCTTATGAGAACCAGCAGAAACAGATACAGGATACCGAGGCTTTCATCGAGCGTTTTCGTTATAAGGCAACGAAGTCGGTGCAGGTACAGTCGCGTATCAAGCAACTTGCCAAACTCGAACGTGTAGAAGTGGACGAAGTAGATACCTCCCGGTTGAATCTAAAATTCCCACCGGCGCCTCGTTCGGGCGATTATCCCATTATCGCCGAAGGAGTAGGAAAGAATTATGGCAGTCATGTGGTTTTTTCGAATGCCACGTTTACGATTAAACGAGGCGAAAAAGTCGCTTTTGTCGGGAAAAACGGTGAAGGAAAATCGACTTTGGTAAAATGTATCATGCGTGAGATAGAGCATGAAGGGACTTTGACGCTGGGACACAATGTGCAGATTGGTTATTTTGCTCAGAATCAAGCCTCTTTGTTGGACGAGAACCTCACGGTCTTTCAAACGATAGATGATGTGGCGAAAGGGGAGATCCGTAATAAAATACGAGACTTGCTGGGTGCATTTATGTTTGGCGGCCCCGAAGCTTCCATGAAGAAGGTGAAAGTGCTCAGTGGTGGAGAACGTACTCGTCTTGCCATGATCAAACTATTGTTAGAACCGGTGAATCTGTTGATTTTAGATGAGCCTACCAATCACTTGGATATGAAAACCAAAGATATCCTGAAACAAGCTTTGATGGACTTTGACGGTACATTGATTGTTGTATCTCATGATCGTGACTTTTTGGACGGATTAGTGACGAAAGTGTATGAATTTGGGAATAAAAAGGTAAAAGAACATCTTTGTGGTATCTATGAGTTCCTGGAAACAAAGAAAATGGAAAGTTTGCAGGAGTTGGAAAAATAAATTAGCTTTGTATCTGTTAACTTTGGATTGGATGTGGAGATGCAAACAATTTCTATAGATATAAATAAAGTACAAAAAGGAGACGAGACGGAGTTTCGTCTTCTTTTTAATCTTTTCTATCCTCGTCTGATGTCTGTAGCTTGCCGTTTTGTGCCTGAACATATTGCCGAAGATATTGTACAAAGTGTCTTTGTCATGTATTGGGAGCAGAAGTCCGCTTTGATACCCAATGCCATTCATTCTTTCCTTTATAAATGCACACAGAATAATTGCCTGAATTATCTGAAGCACCAAGCTGTTGTGCTGGGGCATGAGGAGGAGGTACGTCTGGCGGAAGAACGCATGGCCTTTCAGCTGGCAGGATCGGACGCCAACGAATTGTGGAATGAGGTGGTTGAGCGTGATATCCGGAAATTGTTGAAAGCTTCCATCTCTAAATTACCTCCTAAATGTCGTCAGGCTTTCGAATTGTCTTACTTTAAAGAGATGACTTATAAAGAGATAGCGGAGGCTATGCATATTTCATCCCGTACGGTGGAAGAACATGTACAGAAAGCCACAAAATTCTTGAGAGAGGATTTGAAGGAGGTATTGTTCTGTCTGTTGTTTTTGCTTCGTTAATACCTTCATGCAGGCTTTTTCTGGAGTCTGTAAAAAATAAAATGCAAAAAAAGCATTTTTTTTTCTTTTTAACCCCGTAGTTCTTTCTTGGTTAATTGTCTTAATAATGAAAGACAATAAAGAAAGTAAATGAAGGACGATATTTTAATTCGATATATTAATAAGCATTGTACTGCAACCGAAGAAAAAGAGATTTTAGAGTGGTTGAAAGAGAAAGATAACCGTCAGCGTTTATTTGAGCTGGAGCAAATCTGGGGACTGAAAGCTGAAATGCGTTTTTCGGATAAAGGACGTATGGATGAAGCTTATCGGCAACTGAGCAGACAACTTGGCTTGAGTGGGCAGATAGAGAAAAGAGAGAAACCGATACAGAGATTTACCGTCAGGGAATGGTGGAAGTATGCGGCTGTGTTGGTTGCTGTTTGTCTTTTTGCGACAAACTTGTTCTATATCACGAAAGAGGAACCGGAAGCATACAATACGGTAGTGGTTCCGAAAGGCCAACGGGTTTCTTTATTGCTGAGTGACGGGACAACAGTCTGGCTGAACGCTGAGAGCCGTTTTTCTTATCCGGCTAAGTTCTCGGAAAAATATAGAACGGTCACATTGGAAGGAGAGGGCTATTTTGAGGTGGCACATAATCCCAAATGTCCGTTTACGGTGAAATTGCCGATGTTGAATATCAGGGTGTTGGGTACAAAATTTAATGCAAAAGCCTATTTGGATGAACCGAGTTGGATTACTTTGAAAGAAGGTTCGGTAGAAGTATCAACCTTAGATGACAGAAGTAAGGAAAGAATGTCGCCCAATGACCAGGTATATTACACCGTTAGTGATGGCTTGGTGTTAATAAGGAATTCGGCGCAGGCAAATGTGGATAGTTGGACTACTGGTGACCTGAGATTCGACAATAAGACTTTGAAAGAAATGGCAAAGGTTATAGAACGTCGGTATGATGTGAAAATCAGGATTATGGATAGTTCGCTGGTTGAAGAATATTTCACTTGCCATTTTAGGAAAGACTTGACCATAGCCCAGGCGATGGAATTGTTGAAAGAAACCAGACGGGTGGATTATAGAATTGAAAAGAAAACGGTATACCTATATAAAAAATAACAGTATGTGAAACTTTGAAAAACAACGGATGCCTATGAAGTAAAACCTTTGCAAAAAATGAAGGGTCGAAGACGCACCACCATCTTTCGACCCGGATTAATGAGTAACCTTATAATTTATTACAAACTAATCAATTACAAATGTATGGATAATATTATGAAATGCACGCCATTGGGTGAGCAAAAATCACTATGGCTACGAAAAACATTGTTAATTATGAAATTCTTTGTTCTTTTTCTATTATTGGGAACTGTCCCGTGTTGGGCAGGCATCGCTTATTCACAGAATGTGAAGATGTCTTTGGACATGGAAAATACTACGGTGCATGACGTGATTAATGCTATTGAGAAAAAAGGAAATTTCTATTTTACCTATAATCTGAATCAAGTCAATGTCAATAGAAAAGTATCCATTAAAGTAGAAAATAAAACGATTAACCAGATTTTAGATCGGTTATTTTCAAAATCAGGTATCGATTATAAAATAGAAAATCGTCATATTGTATTATATAAGCAAGCAACTCCCGAAGTAGAAGCTGTGAAACAACAGAAATCTATAAACGGTATTGTAGCCGATGAGCAGGGTGAACCTATCATTGGTGCCAGTGTATTGGAAAAAGGTACTACAAACGGTACGATTACTGATTTGGATGGTCGTTTTACTTTATCTATCGGTAAGGGAACTGAATTGATTGTTTCTTATGTAGGTTATACCACAAAGACCGTGAAAATAGGTAATCAGTCTACTATAAAAATTGTATTAATAGAAGATACCAAGACATTGGATGAGGTGGTTGTAATTGGTTATGGTACACAGAAAAAGTCTGATGTTTCAGGTTCGGTAACATCAGTATCGGGTGATAAACTGTCTAAGATTCCTACTGCAAATGCAGAGATGGCATTGCAAGGTATGGCTCCGGGTTTGTCGGTAAACTTTGGCAGTGGTGCTGCCGGTTCTTCTGCCACTTTGCAGGTACGCGGTGTGACTTCTTGGAAAGATGATGATGGCGAGAACAGTGAAAGTAACGGTCCACTAGTGATTATCGATGGTGTTCCGGGTAATATGTCTTATCTTAATCCTGAAGATATTAAATCGATTTCCGTATTGAAAGATGCTGCTACTGCCGCTATCTATGGTTCACGTTCGGCAGCTGGTGTTATTTTGATTGAAACACATCGTGGTACGATGAATTCAGCTCCGAAGATTACTTTTTCCGGTTATTGGGGGTTGAGTGCCATGCCGAAGCGTCTGGAAGTTTGTAATTCAGCTGAGTTTATTAAAGTACGTAAGATGGCATTAATAAATGCAGGTACGGACGAGAGCCGCTGGCCTAAATATATCAGCGAGTACGAGAGAAACCCGAGTCAGTTTGCTGATACTGATTGGCAGAAAGAGTATTATCAACGTGGTTTTACACAAAAATATAACATTGGTTATACGGCAGGTAGTGCTAATTCCAATGTGTCTCTTTCTGCTTTCTATAGTAAGACGGACGGTGTGACTATTGCTACCGGAGATGAAAAGTTCGGTTTCCGTTTAAACTCTGATGTTACCCGTGGTAAGTTTAAAATGGGTGAATCTGTAAGCTATAGCCGTTGGTCGGCCGATTTGGAATCCAATTCGGGTTTCTCTTCCATTTATCAGGTGACGAATATGGAGCCGTTAGCGTTCCTTTATGATGAGAACAACGATGGTGGTTATGGTGGTGCCATCTCTGGTATGGGTATGTCTGATGCCGGTAATCAGGTTGCTTTTAATAAATTGATTGATAATACAAGCTCTACCGATTATATCGCAGCTTCCGGCTATTTGCAGTACGAGCCGATTAAAGGGCTTATCGTGAAATTCAATGCCAGCCGTAATATGTACTTTAGCAAATCTCGTCTTTTTACACCTACCTATGAGATTGGGGCGGCCAAACGAAACACGATGGCTAGTTTATCTGAATCACGTTCGCAGACAACCAACGATTTGTTGGAATTGACAGCTAATTATGACAAGACCATTGCTGAAATACACAATCTTTCTCTTTTATTGGGACTTTCTCAGGAAGAAAATAAGTATGAAGACCTTAGTGCTTCCGGTTCTGATTTTGAGAATAACAGTATGAGCTTGATGGGACATGCTAAAAGTAACTATTCTGTAGGTGGTACCAAGACCCGCAGTGCCCTCCGTTCTCTCTTTGGCCGTGTGAACTACAACTACATGATGCGTTATATGATTATGGCTTCTTTCCGTTATGATGGCTCTTCACGTTTTGCTAAAGGTAACAAGTGGGGGTTCTTCCCTTCTGTATCATTGGGTTGGAACATTGCTAATGAACCATTTTGGGAAAATTTGAAAGAAACTGTTTCCATGTTTAAACTCCGTTTGAGCTACGGTGCTTTGGGTAATCAGAACATAGGTCTTTATCGATATATTCCTACTTTGAGCTACAATACCCATGCATTGAACTATCCTTTTGATGGTCGTGAAACTTCCATGGGATATGCCATTACAGCTTTTCCATCCAGTAACATCAAGTGGGAAACGACGGTGTATAAGAATATCGGTGTAGACATTAGTTTATGGAACAATAAACTGGAGCTTTCTGCGGAAGCTTATATTAAGAACACCAGGGATATGCTTTCTAGCCGTAACATCAGTTTAGCTACCGGCTATAATTCTTCTATCTTGGTGAACGATGGTAAGTTGCGCACAACCGGTTTTGAAATGCAAGCCATTTATCATGGCAAAGCCGGAGGATTGAAGTATGATTTGGATTTGAATTTATCTCATTATAAAAGTGTGTTGAAATCTATGGCCAATCCTGACTATCTCTATGAATACGGTGCTTTGCGTACTTATGTAGGTGGTGAAATCGGTGAATTCTGGGTATATCAAACTGCCGGAATTTTCCAAAATCAAGCGGAAGTGGACGAATGGAACACAGCTCATGGCTATAAGGACCAAAACGGCAACTGGCAGCCTCTGCAACCTGTGGCTAAGCCGGGTGATATCCGTTTCATAGATCAGAATGGAGATGGTATGCTTGATACAAACGACCGCGTGAAAGTGGGTAGTGGTACACCGAAGGTGTCATTGGGATTCAACATTAACTTGGCTTATAAAGACTTTGATTTGGTAGCCAATTTCTACGGTGACTTTGGTGCTAAGCGTTATAACTATACTAAATATCAGTTGGAGCGTATGGACCATGTGTTCAACTATGGTAAGAATGCCTTGAATGCTTGGACACCTGAAAATCCTGATACTGATATTCCACGTGCCGTGTCTGGTGACCCTAATAAGAACTCTCGTACTTCCACCCGTTTTGTGGAGAATGGTGACTATCTGCGTCTGAATAACTTGCAGATAGGTTATAATCTGCCGGTTAAATATTGTAAGAAAATGGGCTTGAGTAACCTGCGTATTTATGTAGGCGCTACCCGTTTGTTCACTATTACCAACTACAAAGGATATGATCCTTCAACCGGTTCTTCAGTCGGACAGATGGGATATGACTATGCAGCCATTCCTTTGAGTCGTGACTTTATGATGGGTCTTAAATTCGGTTTCTAATTAAATTTAATACGAAGATTATGAAATTCAAAAACATATTATTATATGCAGCTCTTCTGAGCGGAATGTCTTTTTCCTCTTGCACAGATTTCTTGGATGAAGACTCTAATCCCAATGCTTTATCACCTGGTATTTTCTGGAAAAGTGAAGGGGATATTATGAAAGGATTGACTAGTGTATACGGAGCGTTGCAGCCGAATGCATCTTGGGCGATACCGTTTGAACGCTACATAGTAATAGACGGATACAGAAGTGATGAGATTACCCACAGGGATGATGTGACGAGTTGGATGAATATTTCATCATTCAATGTGGAACCCACTAACTCCGTAGTCAAGACGGAGTGGACTAATTTGTATAAAGGTATTAATTATGCCAATCAATGTTTGACCAACATTCCCACTGTACCTGGTGACTCGGAATCACTCAATGCCTTGAAGAAGCAGTCTATAGCCGAAGCCCGTTTTTTGCGTGCTTACTTTTATTATCGTTTGTATGTGAACTTTGGTGAGAGAGTTCCTATTTATAAGGAGGCATTGGTAGGTACGGATGAAGAGTTCTATCCGCCACAAGCCAATCCGGGAGAACTGGTAAGTCTGATTGAAACTGAACTGAAAGAAGTACAGAGCGACCTTCCCGAAAGTTATGAGGAAAGTGAAAAAGGACGTGTCACGCGTTATACGGCAGCAGCCCTTTTGGGTAAGTTCTATATGTTCCGCAAAGAATTGGGTAAAGCCGAAGTTGAGTTCAAGAAAATCATTGATAAAGAAGGAAGTCTTTTTGGCTTGATGGAGAATTGGGCTGATAATTTTGACGGTATGCACAAGAACAATAAAGAGTCTCTTTTTGAGATTCAGTTTACCGGAGACCGTTCAGGCGGACAGTATGAATATAACTTGTTTACTGTTCATTTGGGACCTATGGCTGGGCTGGATGCATATGAAGAAGCTTATCCTACGGACTGGATGTGTCAGACGTTATTGGCTGATAAGACTATAGACGGTAAGTCTAGCGACCGTGCACTTCATACGCTTATTTTTGACGATCCCGAGTGTCGTCCCTTTTATTATAAGAATGGAAAATCCTTTAAGGATTACCACAAAGAAGGAGAAATCTTCTGGCACAAATATGTTACTTATACCGAGGGTATGAGTGATTATTGGGACTATAGTTTCTTTAATGTTTCCGTTATCCGTTATGCCGATGTATTGTTGCTTTATGCAGAATGTCTAAATGACAAGGGTGAAACAACAGAGGCCATTAACATAATAAATAAGGTTCGTGCACGTGTCAATGTACCGGCATTGCCGCTTACCATGGGTAAAGCCGAAGTCTTGAAACATCTGCAAGACAAAGAACGTCCTTGCGAGCTGGCATTGGAAGGTTCGCGCTGGTATGACTTGGTTCGCTGGGGTATTGTAGAAGAAACGCTGAAAGCTCACAATAAACCGTTTGTTGAGAATTATGTAGATACCAAGCACCAGTTGTTTCCTATTCCTCATAGTGAATTTCTGTTGAATCCCGATTGGGAGCAGAATCCGAACTATAGCAAGTAATCTTGTTTGTATAATTTTGGAAGAACCGTTTATGAAACATTTATTTCCTATATATGGAATGTGTAGCATTCTTTGGCTGGGGGCATGTACCCCGGTCGCTACACAGCCAGAAAAGTCCCTGTTTATGACACAGGAAGATTTTCCCAATTTGTTGAATGTGAAAAATGTACCGGAACAACCTGTAGATGGGGATCTCAATTTGTTCTCTGATCTGGGTGCATGGAGTGGCTATGCATTGCCAGTAAACCAAAGCAGGGCATTTGCGGGTGCCTTCATCGGGCCTATGACGATGCATGGAAGAGGATGGATTGCCCAAACGTTGGCACAGCCTACGTTGGTGGTTAATGGTGAAAAGTACGACTTGGTTCGTAATATGCAGACAGCCAAGTATCTACCTGGAAAGTTGGTACAACATTTTAAAGATGCGCGGTTGGAATTCACTACTGAGTTGTGTTTTGCCACTTCACGCACTGCTTTTGTACGTTCTGTTATTACAAATCTTAGTGACACACCTTTGAATGTGTCGCTGACTTGGAGTGGCGGTGTTTTCGAAGAGAATACTATTGCCTCTAAGGTGGATAAGGGCGTCCGATTCCATTGTCCGTTCTACGGTCGCCGTTGGGGAACCAATCGCCAGATTATCACATTGCGTAACGAACCGCCGGTAGACGAAGTGACGGCTACCGTGCTTTTCCATACAGCCGATGAAGTGATGACTGTGGGGAACGACAGTTTGCGAGTTGTTGAGAAGAGTGACTATTTGCTGCAATCCGGCAAAAGTTATACTTCGGAATACAGCCAGACACTGACCTTGAAAGGCGAAGAGGCAGATAAGGAGTATGTTGCAATAAAATCCATACCTTTTGATCAATGTTTTGCCGAGAATGCGCAGCGTTGGAATCAGGGGCTTCAACGGGTACTATCTGCCGACAGTCCTTATATGAAAGAAAACGCTTACAGGAACATTGCTGTGAAAGCATTGATGACGTTGAACTCCAATTGGCGTACTCCTGCCGGTGATATCTTCCATGGTTGTAGTTTCCCTTCCTATACAGGATTCATCGGTGGATGTTGGTCGTGGGATGCTTGGCAAATTGCATCGGGTAATGTGTACTACAATCCTGAGGGGGCCAAGAGTGAAATGCTTTCTTTGTTCGATTATCAAGCAGAGAATGGTATGGTTCCTGATTTTATCGGTTATAATAAGGTACGTAACAATTGGCGCGACTCCAAACCTCCTGTAGCATCATGGGGAGCCATGAATGTCTATAAGGTTACAGGAGACAAAGCGTTCTTGGACGAAATATTTGATAAATTGTATAAGTTCCATCAATGGTGGTATGCTGAGCGTGACCACGATCACAATGGCATTTGCGAATATGGTTCTACTGATGGTACACTGATTGCGGCGGCTTGGGAGAGCGGCATGGATAACGGTGTGCGTTTTGATGACACCCGGATGCTAAAGAATGAGATGGAGAAAGCTTGGTCGATGGATCAGGAGAATATTTGTTTGAATTCCTTCCTTTATGTAGATAAACTGACACTTTCGGAAATGGCTTCTATCTTGGGAAAGCAGGAGCTTTCTGAACAGTTGGCTAAGGAGGCTGAGGTAATCAAGCTGTATGTACAGACTAAAATGTATGACAGCGAGAGTGGTTTCTTTTATGATATTCGTTTGAATGACCGTACACCTGTCAAGGTGATGGGGGCTGAGGGGTGGTTGCCTTTGTGGGCAGGTATTGCTACCCCGGAACAAGCCGAGAGTGTGAAGAACATCATGATGGATGAAAAACATTTCAACTCTTACCTGCCGCTAGGTACTCTTGATGTAAGTCATCCTGCATTGCGTCCTACTTTCGGTTATTGGCGTGGTCCGGTTTGGTTTAACCAGGTATATTTTGGTATAACCGGATTGAAGCGCTACGGATATGTGGAGGAAGCCGACTTGCTGACTCGCAAGTTCATGGCACATGCTCAAGGACTGATGACCGACGGACCGATTCATGAAAACTACAATCCACTGACAGGTGAAGTGTTGAATGCACCCAACTTTGGTTGGTCTTCTGCTTTGATTTTGCGATTGTTGTTGGATCAATGATAGTGGAAGTAAAAATCAGTATGCGGATACTCCGAATTTATTAAAAGATATATTTATGATGAAAATTCGTTCTATATTGACAGGGATTGCCATATCTTTGTCGTTGGCAGGTATGGCACAATCCCAATATGACGGTGCTCCGGTAAACAGGAGCGCTAACGAAACGAGCACAGACAATGTAGAAGTGCGTAAAAACAAATACCCCCGTTCGGATAATGATTGGGAAAATTTTAATGTGCTTCATATCAATCGTCTGCCTTCGGCGGCTAATTTTATGGGATACCCCACTAAAGAATTGGCATTGCAGGGTGATAAATCACAATCTCCTTACTTCCAATCCTTGAACGGAACATGGAAATTTCATTTTGTACCCCGTTCGGATGAACGACCGATGGACTTCTTCCAAAAAGGATATGATGTTTCAGGTTGGGATGATATTAAAGTTCCTTCCAATTGGGAGCTTCAAGGGTTCGGCTATCCTTTTTATGTAGGCAGTGGGTATGGTATAAAGAAGAATCCACCATTGATTGCAGTGGAAAACAGCCCGGTTGGCTCTTATAGACGTACTTTTACTATTCCTGCTCATTGGAATAAACGCCAGATTATTCTTTATTTCGGAGGAGTGGCTTCTGCTTTTTATGTGTGGGTGAATGGTGAAAAAGTAGGTTACTCTCAGGATTCCAAAACACCTTCGGAGTTTGATATTACGCCGTATGTAAAACAAGGGGAGAATGAAATAGCCGTACAGGTTTTCAAGTTCAGTGACGGATACTATCTGGAAGATCAGGATTACTGGCGTTTTGCCGGCATACAGCGTGATGTCTATGTGTATGCCCGGTCTGAAACTCATGTGCGCGACTATGAAGTGGTGACCGATCTTGACGGGGAATACAAGAATGCTGACTTTCATCTTTTTGTAGAGTTGGGCAAAGCAGGAGAAGGTAAAATAAAAGGGGCTGAAGTGGAAGTAAGCCTGTTGGAGAAATCGGGTAAAAGTATCTACAATGAGCGTAAGCGTTGGAATGCTGCCGATCGGGAACTTCATTTTAAAAAGGAAGTGAGAGAACCTTTGTTATGGAGTGCGGAGAAACCGAATCTGTATAGATTGCTGATTGCTTTGCGTGTAAATGGCAAACCGGAACAATATATTTCCCAATACGTCGGTTTTCGTAAATCCGAAATCAAACATGCTCAATTGCTGATAAATGGCAAGCCGGTCTATATAAAAGGAGTAAACCGACACGAACACGATCCTTATAACGGTCATGTGGTAGATGAGGCATCCATGCTGCGTGATATTCAATTGATGAAAGAGAATAATATCAACAGTGTACGAACCTCTCATTATCCCAACGATCCCCGCTGGTATGAATTATGTGATATTTATGGTATGTATGTGGTTGATGAGGCCAATATCGAGAGCCATGGCATGGGATATAAGCCCGATCAATGCCTAGCTAACCAGCCCGAATGGGAGAAAGCTTTCATAGACCGCACGGAACGTATGTTCGAGCGTGACAAAAACCATCCTTGTGTCATTATCTGGTCATTGGGTAATGAAACCGGTGAGGGATGTAACTTCGCGGCTACCTATAAATGGGTACATGCCAATGACCGTTCACAGCGTCCCGTGCATTCGGAAGACGGAATAAAGGGACCTTATACCGATATTTTCTGTCCAATGTATAAAAAGATAGATGTATTGATCAATCATTCTCTCTATCTTCCGTCCAAACCGCTGATTCTATGTGAATATGCCCATGCTATGGGCAACAGTGAAGGAAATCTTCAGGATTATTGGGATGTGATAGAGAAATATCCCTCTTTACAGGGCGGACATATCTGGGACTGGGTAGATCAGGGCTTGTATGCAAAGACGCCGGATGGAAAATTCTATTGGGCATACGGAGGTGACCTGGCTCCGAAAGGTACTCCAAGTTCTGCCAATTTCTGTATGAACGGTCTGATTGCCGCCGACCGTACCTTGAAGCCGCATATCCATGAAGTGAAAAAAGTATATCAAAATATAGCATTCTCTTTATTGGATTATCATGAGGGATGGGTAGAGTTACGTAACAAGTACTTCTTTACGGATTTAAGTGATTTCAATTTTACTTGGAAGCTGGAGGGGAATGGTGAACTTCTGGCTACCGGAACTATTGATAATGTATCCCTGGCTCCTCGGCAGACGGGTAAGTTCAAGACTTCTTTTCCAGCCATACAGGTAAAACCCGGTGTGGAGTATTTCTTGAATTTCTATGCCAGTTTGAAAAATGAGGATGGTCTGCTGAAAGCCGGAACAAAACTGGCTGATGCCCAGGTGAGTCTTCCATTTTATCAGCCGTTTGTTGCTGAGGTTCAGTCTTCATCGGTGGTAGCAGATGATGCGGCTTCGTTGTTGACACTTACAGCCGGTAATCTGAGCGTAGGTTTTGATAAGGAAACCGGTGCTTTGATTTCTTATAAAGAGGGAAGTACGGAACTGATAAAAGAAGCTTTACGTCCTAATTTCTGGCGTCCTGTGACGGATAATGATATGGGAAATGGCATGAATAAAACCTTGCGTCCGTGGCGTGATGCGGGGCGTCAGGCAAAACTGTTGTCCATGAAACAAAAGGCGTTGGGTAAAGAAGCTTATGAGGTTGTTTCTCATTATAAGTTGCCTGTAGGAGAGTCTGATTTTATCGTTGCCTATCATTTTTCGGGAAAAGGGTATTTGGATGTGAACTGTACTTTCATTCCGGGTAACGATACATTGCCTTTATTGCCCCGGATGGGGGTTAGTATTACACTGAACAAGCAGTTTAGTCAGATGGAATGGCTGGGACGTGGTCCTCATGAGAATTATATAGACCGGAATACTTCTTCTTATGTAGGTCTGTACAAGGGAAGTGTGGCCGATCAGTATTTCCCGTATGACCGTCCGCAGGAAAACGGTAATAAGACTGAAGTCCGTTGGATGAGCCTGACAGATACCGCCGGACAGGGATTGATGGTTGTCGGACAGCCTTATGTCAGCACCAGTGCTTATCTGTTCCCTACAGAAGATTTAGATGAGCCGGGCCTTCGTAAATCGCAGCGTCATTTATCTGATATCCAGTTCAAGGATATGGTGACATGGAACATTGACCTGAAACAGATGGGAGTGGGTGGTGATACCAGTTGGGGGGCTTATCCTCATCAGCCTTATTTGATTCCGGCTGAACGTATGTCGTTCTCCTTCCGTTTCTGTCCTGCAAAGCAGCATGGAGTATCAGGAAACCGGCAATATTTGAATTTTAAGTAACATAGGTTCGTTCAAAAAGAAAGAGGGCTGATAATTATTGTTTACTTATTTGCGGTAGCCCTTTTGTGAATAATTTAAGGTCAGAAGGGGGATGGTTCAGTGAGTGAAGTATCTCTCTTAAAAAAGCAGCTTGGATAGTGAATTCTATCCAAGCTGTCTTTTTATTTTTTATATTTGTCATACCGGTTAATATCCCGGATTCTGATATTCATTAGCGTTATCAATCAACAATAATTCGGCTGTGGGAATGGGGCGCAAATAGTGAATGTTCTTATCGAATTTTGTGATTTGCGGATTAGCTTTTGTGATACGGCTTTCGAAAGCACGGAATCTCTTCAAGGTCATCCAGCGGTTCCATTCACCAATCATTTCGCGTGCATACTCGTCCAGCAAGAAATCCTGGGTAACTTCCGAAGCTGTGATATCCATACTATGGTCATGTCCTTTACAGGCACGGTTCCGAAGTGTGTTCAGTCTTTCGGCAGCACTTTGGTTGTTGCCTAATCTCCAGTCAATTTCGGCTGATATCAGGTAGGTTTCTCCTAAACGGTAGACAATACAGTCTGCTGAGGAATAAGGTTTGGAGGCATTTGAACCGGCATATAGGCTAGGACAATCTGCTTTCTTCAGACTTGGGAAAAACTTCAGAGGACTTTTTGTGTCGGCATAGTTGTCTTCCAAGTTGAAAATGGCATAGCGGCAAGCGTTTCTTTCGGCTTGTGTATAGGTCTTACGAGATAAATAGACAGCCGTATCTCCTAAAGTGATATCATAGGCAGAATTGCCGACCCTGCTGGTGGATAGACCGTATCTTTGTGCATCGGCCTCGTTCCACGTATATCCGTTCTTGGTACTGTTCGTAGCGTTATTCACATAATAAGTGTCTTTGAAGAAAGCTTTATAGCGACCGTCTTTCTCTCCATATAGATCAAGCATATACTTGCTTGGTTCCATATAGCAGTTACCTTTAGCCAGTTTGGGAACTTCGTATCCGTTGATATTTGTGGCGTAACTGGGTGTCATGCCCGAAAGATAGATACCTGAGGTATTGTTATTGTATGCTTCGGAGTGTTTCCATACACGGTTGAAATAGTTTCCACGAGGATTATAAGCCGTAATGGTAGAGTGGCAGACAATGAAAAGTGCTTCTTCGTTGTTTTTATTGTTGTTCTCATCAAAAACAGCTTCTACATCATCATAAAGCTTGACTCCCAACGAACCGGCGTTCTGAATCAGGTAATCTGCCGCCGCCTTTGCTTTTTCCAAATAGGTTTTGCTTTCGCTGTCCGTCAGGGCGGTGGTATTACCCAGACCGTCTGTATAGGTGGAGAAAGTGAGGCAGGCTTTGGCATATAAATGATAAGCGGCTGCACGTGTCACGTGTCCTTTTACTTCCTGTGTGATAGGAAGATTTTTCATGGCGAATTCCAGATCTTCCAGAATTACTTTATAAAAATCATTAACCGAACTGCAAGGAAGAACGGAAATAGGACTGTTCATAGGCTCCAATGGCAGGTATTTGCCTCCCCATTGCTCTACAATATTATATAAGGCATGGGCACGGATAAATCTTGCTTCGCTGACCAACTCGTTGATTCTTGTTTCGCTTAGACCTTCCACTTTGTCGGCATAATGGACAGCTGCATTACATGCACTCAATATACCATAGAAACCCGCATATCCTTCATTCAACATACCGTTGGAAGCACCGTAATCTTCATAACGGAGTAGTTTGCTCCAGTTACCGTTGGTACCATCGGGATTCGTATCTTGCCAAATGTCTGTTCCACCTTCTGCAACCATTAGATAGGTGTCTTCTGCCTGACCATAAACTATGCGGACCAGGTCAAAGTAACAGTCGTTCACTTTCTTTTCATAGCCTGCCGGGGTAGACCATTCTTGTTCTGTGGAGATGCCGGAGGGATTAAATTCATCCAGGCTACAGCCGTAGACAGACAACATCATGATTACGGCTGATATAGAGAGTAATTTATGTTTTTTCATCTGTATAAGTTTTTAGAATGAGATATTAACGCCAAATACGTATTGTTTAGACAACGGTGCGTCGTCATCATTTCCTCCCTTTTCGGGATCATAGTTTTGTAAGTAGTCACACTTTGTAAAAATGAACGGATTGTTTGCGGTAAAATATATACGCATT
>OLWD01000574.1_pt1 | contig 16746 bp, 10 predicted proteins | sample 1673971 | NCBI WGS metagenome assembly OLWD01 (sample SAMEA103958136, study PRJEB25191) | human gut metagenome | reverse complement strand
GAGTTCCAGGTCATAGCCAAATATCCAGAGAATGACGTTGAGGCCACATTGCGTACATATATTCAACATTGTTCCAATGCAAAGTTTATATATGCCGGTTCACAACGGCACATGATGGGAGAGATATTCACAAGTCCTTCGCGTCCGTTTTATCAGAGTACGGCTGTCATGGCGTTATCTCCTATCGCCATAGGTGTTTATACAGAGTTTGTAAAAAAGCACTTTGCAGAAAATGGAAAAAGGATTACAGAAGAGGCCGTCCACAATATTTATCAACGTTTTGAAGGAATAACATGGTACATCCAGTTTTTGTTAAATTCACTGTATGCCATGACAACCGAAGGAGAGGAATGTACGGCGGACAAAGTTGATGTTGCCATTGATGATGTCCTGTCACAACTAAGTTTTACTTATTCCTCGTTGCTGTTTCAGCTACCTCCCAAACAGAAAGAAGTACTTATAGCTATATGTAAAGAGGGAAAAGCCCAAGAAGTCACCTCTTCCAAGTTCCTGCAAACCTATAAATTGACAGCCAGTTCTGTGCAAGGAGCTATAAAAGGATTGTTGGACAAAGATTTTGTGACTAATGAGTTAGGTATTTATAGCGTATATGATAAATTCTTCGAGATTTGGTTGAAAAAGCAGATGGGATGACGAACTGTCCTCAATGCTATTTAATTAATAATGAAGTAATTATCATATCCGGAGTGCAGCGTTGTGGAAAACCAGTATTAGTACAGCAGATACGGGAGCTGCAAGGTATTCAAGACATATCAATTATCTGAAGAGTTTATTATTCCCAATACGGCAGTATCCATAATATTGTGTAAATGAGAAAACTGGATTCATGTATATATCTTCCTATATCTGCATTCTGTTTTTAAATATAAGTATAAATTGGTTCATAATCAATCCCCAGTTATGAATTGGTTGCGTCCATTTCTTCTCAATCTCCATCAACGAGAGGTAAACCGTCTTTTTTACGGCATCATCCGCGAGAAATGATAGTTTGGACTTAGTGTGCTTCCTGATTTTCCCGTTCAGATTTTCAATAAGATTGTTTGTATAGATTATACTCCTGATTTCCAGAGGGAACTGGAAGAATACAGTCAGGTTGTCACAAATCTTCCTCCATGAAAATATGGCATACGGGTATTTTCCTCCCCATTTCCTTTCCAAATTATCAAGTTCCATGGCTGCAGCCTCCTTGTTGGGAGCATTATAGATATTCTTCATATCGGCTGTAAACTCTTTCTTATTTTTATAAACAACATATTTACAAGAGTTTCTGATTTGATGTACCACGCATATTTGTGTGTAGGATTGAGGGAATACACTTCGTATGGCATCGGTAACCCCATTCAGGTTGTCCGTACAGGTGATGAGGATATCTTGTACGCCACGCGCTTTCAGGTCGGTCAGGACACCCATCCGGAAAGCGGAACTCTCGGTCTTGCCGCCCCACATACCCAAGACTTCTTTCAATCCGTTTTGTTTGAGCCCGACACACAGGTACACCGTCTTGTTGATAATCTTGCCGTTATTGCGTACCTTGAAGACGACACCGTTCATCCATACAATCAGATATATGGGGGCAAGAGGACGGTTCTGCCACTCCAATGCCGACAGGTTTACCTTGTTGGTTATAATGGATATGGCAAAAGTAGAGAGTTCTATTTCATAGATTTCTCGCATCTCTTCTTCGATATCAGAGACACTTATGCCTTTGGCATATAGAGAGATGACGAGCTTCTCAATAGACAAACCGAGGCTCTCGTGTTTGGGAACAACTATCGGTTCAAACTCTCCGTTACGGTTACGGGGGGACGGAGATGACGGATTTACCATGTTTGGTCTGGATTTTCTTAGGGTACTTACCGTTACGGGAATTGCCACTGTTGTTTCCACTTACGGAGTTCTTCTCATAGCCAAGATGAGCATCCATTTCTTCCTCAAGCATTTTCTCCAATACTTGTGCATGGAGTTGTTTGAGGAACTTGCTTACATCGGCTTCTGTTTTAAACCGGCTAAGGAACTCCTTGCTTAATACCTCATCGGGCACTACTTGATTCTTTTCTTTCATAATCTTCTTCATTTTGCAAATCTATAAAATAAAAAATACGAGACTCAAACTTGAATCCCGTATTTTCCATTTACACAAAATATTTTATAGTGCCCGAGCAAACCTCGCCCCTACTTCTTCTCGACAATCGATGTCAACGGATGCCTGTTTCCTTTTATCTCTTTCAAGAATGCCTTGGCAGAGCCAAAGCTCAGATAAAGGTCCAGACGCACGGGTAAATGGTTTTTATCATCAGTGATATAAAAGGTAATCACCTCTTTCTCTTTTCCCTTTTTATATTCCACCAACGAAAAGACAAGGCAACGATATTTCACTCCGCCTTCTGCCTTAAATACTTTCTTTCCACGATAAATCAACGTCTGGTCTTCTATCTTAGTGCCGGTGGCCATCGGGAAAATAATCTTCTGCCCCACCGTGTAATCATCGACATCGAAAGAGCGTGCCTGCATCAGAATGCTCAACATATCAAACATACATCCTTCGCTTTCGTCACGCGCCCTCACCGTATCACGACCCCGACGCATCCTGCGCTGATTGGCAATACATTTATCATCTTTATAGCTGAACCATACTTCGTCCACCGTATAACGGTCACCTTCCTCCGCCCCTTTACGGAAATAAAGAGGCTCCAACCGATTGGTCGTGATGCAAGTCAGCGTATCACGCATCTTAAAAAAGAAATCGACCATACCATTTGTGGCAGCCACCAAATTAGTGCGGAAACAAGGCTTACCCTGATAAGTCACTGCCTGCATATCCATTCGGGCAACACCGGCATCTTTCCAGATGAATTTCCAGTTGAACTTAAGGTCATAAGTCAACAGTTCGCCCGCTTGTATGGCTTCATTCTTTGCAGCACACTGCGCTCCCGCGGCACATATAGTGAACCAAGAACACAATAGTATGAATATAATCTTTTTCATCGGCCTAGTTTTCTAGCTCTTTCTTTGTTTCTGTCCTGTATCTTCTTCGTCTCTTCCGGCTTCTGCTTCTTTATTTCATCCAATTTCTGCTTTTCAACCGGAACCGCATTGATATTCCAATTCTCCTCAAACTCAAAGTTTGCCTTCATCTCCCATACTTTCGGGAAATAATAGACTTCTTCAGGCTGTAAGTGCTCCGAATACTTTCCGGTGTCCCAGACACCGTTGCCATTCCGGTCGTTGAACAGACGGATATAGAATTTCGTACCGGGATTGAGATAATAGAAATCCGCCGTATTTTGAGGAGTTATCCGTTGTTGGCGCAACACCTTTCCACTTCCGTCCAGCAACTCTACCACTGCTGTCGAATCTGCTCCGGTAATATTCAGCAAAATGGTTCCGTATTCATCCAGTTTTTTCACCTTCATGGTCTGTTTCACCTTATTGGTATGCAGACCATACACTCCCTTAAAGGCCATCGAGTCTATCGACAACTGATATTCCTTTTCGGGCTCCCACTCCGCCAATATCTCATACTTGCGAGGCAACACTGAATCCGAGACAAACAGAAACGGAATTTCTTCCCACAGGCTGTCTTTCTTTATTTCCATGTGAATGGCTGCCGTATCAATGCTCGCCACAGGCTCATCGAACGACAGATATACATTTCTATCAAGGTCGAAAGCAGAAGGAGCATCCACATTCAACGTAAGGAACTTGGTGGGCTCCGGTTCAATCTTTTCTCCTTTCTTTTCTTTCTTTTTGCGTTCCTTTTCCTTCTCTTCGGCTGCTTTCGCCTCCAGTTTCTCCCGCTCCGCACGAGTCAACTTATTTGCCAAAAAAAGCGTATCAGTCTGCGGAACAAGACGGTCCAACGTATCCGTTGCCAAGTAATCCATCTGAATTTCGAGCGTGTCCATCTGATATATCAACGAGTCTTTAATCCAATAGCAGATAGAGTCGTTGCGGTCGGTCTTCTCGATGATAAAAGCATCCCGTTCGTCAAAATTCAATCCTTTCAGTGTGGGAAGCGTATCCGCCCGCGCACTGAAAGTAAGAACAAAATGATTCTCTTTGTCACGTTCACTGCGAGTAAGGTATTGACGGTCATTCTCTTCCTTAAACGCTCTCAGGATAATATCATCCGGCAGGAAACGGGTATAACCCACACTTTTGATGGTATCGATGGTCAGTGAGTCCTTCCAAATCGTATCCTGACGCATGGCATCCTCCATGGCAGGTATAATAATGGAATCGCTGAAAGCAATCATCTCGGTCTTGGAATCGAATAAGTAGTTCTGATTACCATCCATTAAAGCATAGATACGATATTTGCCGGGTGCAATACCGCGAATGGAAAAGTGTCCGCGACTGTCGGTACGGGATACCCGGTCGAATGGTTTCTTCATAAAAGCACTGTCACTCAAGTCAGAGTGCAGACCTACCTGAATATTCTTCACCGGCTCCAAGTCTGAAGCACTGAGCACTGTCCCCGATACTTCCATTGTATCAATAGTCGTACCGGTGGAAAAGGTAAAGGCATAATTACCTAGTGGATTACCCTCGTTGTTGTCAACAATAGCATCCGCGAAGTCAATAGTATAAGTAGTATTCGGTCTTAACGAATCCACCAGTCCTACCACTACTTTCCTCCCACTGGCTTTGACTTCAGGCTGTTCCAACTGGGGAGGAGATACAACCACTTTCTCCGCAGCCTTTTCCAGCTTGATAAATTCATCAAATTCAATAGTTACTTTTTTCTCTTTACTATTGATGGCAAATGGTTTAGGAGTACTCCGGACAAACTTTGGCGGTTCTTCATCATACGGACCACCATCGGGGTTTCCCATGCTGGCGCATGAGTACACCACAATCATCAACATCAGCAAAGCAGGTAATTTATGTCTATTCCAATTCATTTCTTTACTTGTTCAAGCTTAGCATTTCTTCTATATATTCACGTGTATTGCTCAGCCTAGGTACTTTGTGTTGTCCTCCCAGCTTACCTTTCTCTTTCAACCAATCATGGAACAGGTTAGGACGGGCCACAATAATTTCCAACGGCTGCAAGGTAAGGTTTTTATGTCGTTTTGCTTCGTAATCAGAGTTAATTTCTTGTAAAGAGGTATCTAGTACCTTGCTAAATTTCTCTAAAGAGTCCGGCTTGACTGCAAATTCTATCAACCACTGATGACGGCATTTGGCATTGGCATCCATAAAAACAGGAGCAGCGGAGTAATCTGTGATTTGTGCTCCGGTAGCGGCACACGCCTTTGCCAGTCCCTGTTCGGCATTGTCCACCATCAGTTCTTCACCAAAAGCATTAATGAAATGCTTGGTGCGGCCCGTGATGACAAACTTATAAGGATACTTGCTCGTGAACTTCACCGTATCGCCAATCATATAACGCCACAAACCGCAAGACGTACTGATAACCATTGCATAGTTCTTGTTCAGCTCCACGTCTGCCAAAGGAATAATATGAGGATTTTCGTTTTCTATCTCTTCCATCGGAATGAATTCATAGAACACCCCGTAGTCAATCATCAGCATCATGGCAGGGTCGTCGAAATCATTTTGCAATCCGAAGAAACCTTCACTGGCATTGTAAGTCTCCATGTAGTGCATTTTATCACTGCGGATAATCTGCTTGTATTGTTCGCGATAAGGGGTAAATGCCACTCCTCCATGAAAGAACACTTCCAGATTAGGCCATACCTCCGCCAGATTATCTGTGCCCTTGATTTCCATGATATGTCTGACAACAGCCAACATCCACGAAGGCACTCCCGACAGATTGGTCACATTCTTGTTCATCGTGCTACGCGCAATCTTTTCCACCTTTTCCTCAAAGTCACTCAACAATGCGATTTTCTTTTCGGGCACACGAATAAGGTTGACCAATGGATTGACATTCTCAATCAGAATGGCAGACAAGTCACCCACCAAACTCCGCTTCAGATTATAATTGGAAGCATGACTACCTCCCAAAATCAGCCCTTTTCCCGAAAAAAAACGGCTATCGGGATTTTGCTGCAAATAAAGCGCGACGGCATCCATACCGCCGGCATAATGGATATCGTGCAATCCTTCCTTGCTGACAGGAATAAACTTGCTCTTATCATTTGTCGTACCCGAAGACTTTGCAAACCAAATAACTTCACCCGGCCACAACACATTTTTTTCTCCCCGGCGCATGCGCTCCACGTATGGCTTTATTTCCTCATAAGTCTGCAAAGGAACACGTTGATAATCCTGATAACTCTTTATGTCTTTATAGCTATACTCCAATCCCCATTCCGTATTGGCAGCGTCTTTGATAAGACGTTTAAAGACCTTTGCCTGAATAGCTTCCGCTTGAGTGGCATACAATGCTGTAGCTGCCTGTCTGGGTTTGAATAGTGTACTAATTAGTTTGGTCGAATTCATTTCCGTTAATATACAATTCGTTATATCCTGCAAAATTAACCTTTTCTGTATTAATAAGCCTTATAACATTATTTTTTTTATAGATTTCTGCATTACTTTTATTTTTTCTTATCTTTACGCACGCTTACAACTTAACATCAGAGGCTATGAAGATAGGAATTTTGACATCAGGAGGAGACTGTCCCGGAATAAACGCCACTATCAGAGGAGTTTGTAAAACAGCCATAAATCACTACGGCATGGAAGTATTTGGAATCCGAAGCGGATTTCGAGGCTTACTGGACAACGATATAGAACCTTTGACAGAAAAATCGTTATCGGGTTTGCTTAATTTAGGAGGAACCATTCTTGGAACTTCACGTGAAAAACCATTTAAAAAGCGTCTGTCTGCCGCTTCCGAAGACAAACCGGCATTAATGTTGAAGAATATCCATGAACTGGGACTGGACTGCATTGTCTGTATCGGTGGAAATGGTACGCAAAAAACCGCTGCCAAATTAGCACAAGCGGGCGTCAATGTGGTATCTGTTCCTAAAACCATCGATAACGATGTATGGGGAACCGATGTTTCTTTCGGGTTCGATTCTGCCGTAACGATTGCAACCGATGCCATCGACCGTTTGCATTCGACTGCCAGTTCGCACCAGCGTGTCATGGTTATTGAAGTGATGGGACATAAAGCCGGATGGATTGCCCTTTACTCAGGCATGGCAGGCGGCGGTGATGTTATTCTCATCCCGGAACTACCCTATAATATCCACAACATCGGCAACACCATTATCGAAAGACTGAAAAAAGGAAAACCCTACTCCATCGTCGTTGTGGCAGAAGGTATCCAAACCATCAACGGCAAAAAAGCTGCCGAATACATAGCCGAAGAAATAGAATATGAAACCGGATTTGAGACCCGTGAAACTGTACTGGGATATATCCAGCGTGGCGGCTCCCCCACTCCATACGACCGTAACCTTGCCACCCGAATGGGAGGACATGCCACAGAACTGATTGCTTCCGGACAATTCGGACGAATGGTTTCCTTGCAAGGAGCTCAGATAGGCTCTGTTTCTTTGAATGAGGTAGCCGGCAAATTAAAACTGGTAGACGAAAACCATGACCTGATTGTCCAAGGAAAACGAATGGGAATCTGTTTCGGCTAACTCCCTTGTATTTCAGGCTTATCAATATACTTAGATGGCGCCACTCCGAATTGCTCAGTGAAATGTTTTCGGAGTGTGCGGGTGTCGCTATAACCTACCATTTCGGCTATTTCTTGAATGGAATATCTGTTCTCCATAATTAGAGAAGCAGCCTTGCTCATCCGTACACTCCGAATCATATCAATAGCAGCCAGTTCGCTACGTTGCTTTATTTTTCTATAAAGGGTAGGCTGACTCATATTCAATTGCTCCGCCAACATTTTTACATTAAAGTTCTCATTCGCCAAATTAGCTTCAATAACCTGGATAACCCCTTTCATAAAATCATCTGCCGCTTCTTCTGCCTCGCCCTGTTTCGTTTCCTTCTGCTTCAGCATCAAAGCTTTGGTATAAATACGCTTCAGGCGTTCGCGTTGCAAGATAAGACTCTCTACCCTCGATTTCAGTATTTCCGGATTAAACGGTTTCAGTATATAATCGTCCGCCCCCACTTTAGATCCATACAGGATATCCGCATCTTCTGCCTTGGCAGTCAACATCAAAATAGGAATATGCGCAGTGCACGGCCGCTCCCGAATCTCACGACAACAGACAAATCCATCCTTAACGGGCATCATGATGTCCGATATAATAAGATTCGGAATCTTCTCCGTAGCTATCCGGACACCTTCTTCTCCATTGACAGCCTCATACAACGTATAATTCTTGCAAAACAAACTGCATATATAGGCACGCACCTCCTCGTTGTCTTCAATAATAAGAAGGCTTTTCTTGTTTCCATCCTCTTTTTCCTGCTCGGTAACAGAGGAACTTACAGGTACAGGAATATCCGTCTCCTCATTCACCGGTGTTTCCACCAGTTCATACTTATCTTCCGAAAAATGAGCATTTCCCTCAGGAATAGCCAATACAAACGTACTTCCTTCTTGCAGACTACTCTTCAAAGAGATAGAGCCATGATGCAAATCCATGGTATTCTTTACAATACGCAGCCCGATACCGACTTTAGTAGAGAGCATCGGAACTTGGTCACCCGTGATGAAAGAGTCAAAAACCCGTTCCTGCAACTCTTCGGGTATTCCTTTACCTGTATCAGAAACAGTCAGTTTGCAAAATGCCTGTCCATCTATTTGTACCCGCTCCATGCGTAAAATGACACGCCCCCGAGGAGAAGTGTATTTAAAGGCGTTCGACAATAAATTACGGATGGCCGATGATATTTTCTCCACATCTATCCATAACACCAACGGCTCTGCAGGGAGTTGAATATCGAAGCCAAACCCTTTTGTCTCAGCAATCTGACGAAAAGAGTCCACTACTTCCTCCACAACAGTCACTATATCGGTTTGAGACAGGCGAAGCTTTACCATGCCCGCCTCTATCTTCTGCACATAAAGTAAATGGTCTACCAATGTATGCAATGAAGCGGCATTACGATAAACCACAATTAGTTTCTTATAAATTACATCAGCCGAATTCAATGTCTGCAACAATTCTTGCAAAGGCGAAAGTATTAAAGTCAGCGGCGTACGCAACTCATGTGAGGCATTGGTAAAGAAGTTCTCCCGCTCCAGCCGTATCTGCTTCTCCTTGTCTCGTTCTACGTTAGCCGTAAAAACTTCATGTTCCAATTGCAGCTCATGCTCCAATCTCTTTTGACGAAGCCGGGACCGATTGATAGTCCATAATACAATCATGAGAGCCAATCCCAACAGCGATAATTTAAACCATACCGTTTCACTCCAATGTGGAAGAATAACTACTTTCAAAGAAGTCATTTTACCCATTTTCTCATCCGGAAACAAATTCTGCACTTCAAACATATACTCGCCTGCACGCAAATTGGCATACGATATCTTTTCACCTCTGTTGCCTATCATCCAGTCCGTTTGATAAGGAAACAGCCGATACCGAAGCTTCTGCTGCTCTTCGGAATAAGACAGATTATTAAAGGTGAGCGAGAAATCACGATTTCTGTTATTCAATTCTATTTCCTTGGTATAAAACAAATTATTATTCAGTATCACCTGCCCGTTTATCTCTTCCCCGATATTTACCGTCTTGTTTCCAACTTCCAAGGTAGAAACAGCAACAACCTCCGAGAAAGGAAAAGCATTGATATCCTCCGGATTGAAATAAGTAAGACTCTTATTATTACCAAAGAACAAATTATTACCATGTAAGAACGCAGTGCGGTTACTACCTGAGATATAATAATGGTAGAATAATCTCTGATGACGGCTATAACGCGAAATCCCCGAATTGGAGCCAAGCCATATTTGCCCCTTGGCATCCTCGGTGATACACCCTACAAAATTATTGCACAGACCATTGTGTGTGGTATAGAAGTCTTTCATCCCCTCCGTTCGCGGATCCACTATTGCAAAACCATTCTCATATCCCACATACAGTAACCCATCGGAAGAAGCAAGCAATGACCGGACAGACACATTCTGTAATCCGAACAAAGAATTATATCCGATCTCCATAACTCCGTCATTGTTGATTCGCGCCAATCCTTTCGTTTCCAAGCCCAGCCATAACTTACCATCTTTTGTTTCCGAAATAGCACGAACATCAATACAAGAATCTGTCAATGAAGCCTTTCGGACTTTTATCCGGTAGCACTCTCCGGTTTCAGGATTAAACCTCAATAAGCCACCTTCCGTACCAATCCAAAAAATCTTTTTCGAGTCCATATAGAGAGACCACACAGAAGACTTATTCATTAAACCATCCGGATATAAAGTATAGCTCCTAAACAGACCGGATCTATCATATACCGACAATGTACCGTCCTGATTACCAAACCAAACATTTCCTTCCCCATCTTTTAACAAGCATAGCACTGTTTCCCGGCTTTTAACTTCCCGACTGCCCACAGTGTCAAAATCAAGCATTTCCAATAGGTTAAAAGGTTTGCGGCTTTTCATTATGCCTTTATGAAAAGTAGCCAACCATATATATCCTTTATCATCTGCCGTGATACCGCAAATTTCATTATGCCTATCCTGATGAAATTGATTAAAATACTGCAATCTCAAGTCTGAATACATCACTCCGCCACCATTCGTCCCTATCCACAAAATTCCCTGTGAATCATAATATACCGAAATCATGCGTATCTCAAGATTCCGGTTAACAAGTGAAACATTATTATAGATACTCGTGGTCAATCCTTCAGAAGAGTCCCTGCCGGGAGTTATGATAGTATATCCATTCCACGTCACAGCCAACAACCGGCCATTATTAATTGGAACTAACCCATAAACATCCGTATGCGACAATAAATTCGGTTTACCCTCTCCTTCATACGAAATACGATAGATATGTCCGGTACGCTTATAATAACGAATCAGCCCATACACCTTAGTAGAAATCCATATAATATCATCTCCGTCTAAAATGGAACTGATATTATAGTTTTCTTTTACTGGAATACAACCGGCTAACGAAACTTGCCCGGTCACAGCTTGCTTTTTCACATTATAAGTAATCAGGTTAATATGGTTGTCGGCCAAGTAAATCTCATCATTGTCATGCGAAAAAGCAAAACGAACAAGATAATCCTTTTTCTGAACCAATCCCCCAACCTTTGTTTTTACATTTAAAACAAGATTTATAACATTCCCCTCTTCATCTGTTTCCTCCTTAACATCAAATAAATACAAATAATCCCGACTCATTGCCCAACATTGTTTATCATAACTGATGGCAACTTGCGTCAGTTTAGGCACTTCTGCTGCCATCTCTATCGGAATGAATTGTTCCGTCAGCCTGTTAAAACCCCAAAGTGTCTTCTGAACCAATATCCCTAAACAATGTTCAGACAGTTCGCTTATTCCTGTAACATTCATATACGATACCGAATCTACCATAAAACTCTTAACGGAAGAACCATCATAACGGCTTATTCCGTTATTAGTTCCGAACCACATAAATCCATCTTTATCCTTATGTATGCAGTTGACATTATTATCGGCCAACCCATTTTGTATAGTCAGCAAACGAACGTCACGATTTAAAAAGGCATAACAACTGTTACACAGCAAGAAGTTGATCACGACAAATAACAAGGTAAGAATTGCAAGACGTTTCATTAGCATCAGATTATTGAAAGCAAAAGAACTATATTTTCTTTAAAAAGCAAAGAAAATCAGCGCAAAAACATGGAATGAATTAAACGTGTATGCAAACTGAAAAGAATATGTATCTCCCTTAAATAAGTTCAATCGTACATTTGCCAGTACTAATTAACCTTATGTGTAACTTAAATGATATACAATGAAAAAAATCACACTTTCACTCATTCTATTGTTGGTAGCCATGGTCACCCATGCACAACAATTTAACATTACCGGTAGCGTTATCGACAAAAAGTCCAACGAAGCTATTATCGGTGCCAGTATAATTGTCAAAGGAACTGCTCATGGAACCATCACCAATGTAGATGGTGCATTCTCTCTTGACAAAGTAAACAAAGGAGATGTATTAGTCATCTCGTATGTAGGATATCAGTCACAAGACATTCTTCTTAATGGAAATCAAAAGAATTTCGACATTAAGATGGTCGAAGACTCGAAAACCTTAGACGAAGTGGTGGTAGTGGGTTATGGTATCCAAAAGAAACAGGATATTACCGGCTCTGTTGTCTCAGTAGGTGAAGGCAAATTTACGGAAGGCGTTAATACAAATGCTTTTCAAATGATCAATGGTAAAGCAGCCGGTGTAAATATCAGCCAGACAAGTTCTGCTCCAGGTGCCTCAACGAAGATACAGATTCGCGGTGCAGGTTCCATTAACAGCAGCAACTCTGCATTGGTGGTAGTAGACGGACTTCCAGGGGTAGATCCTTCTTCCATTAACCCCAACGATATCAAGTCAATAGAAATATTAAAGGACGCCTCAGCCGCAGCTATTTATGGAACACGTGCAGCCAATGGCGTCGTACTGATTACGACAAAGGGTGGCAACAAGGGAGAAATGACCGTAAAGTTCGGCGCAGAAGTAGGATTTCAGTCTGTAGCAAAAACAATAGATGTTCTCAATGGGAAACAATATATGGAAACACTGAATGCCCTTCGTTTGGAATCAAATAATCCCGAAGGAGCTATCTATACAGCAGAACAAATTGCAGCTGTAGGTAAAGGTACAAATTGGCAGGATGAGATTTTCCGAGTTTCTGCACCGGTACAAAACTATCAATTATCCATATCCGGTGGAAGCGATAAGCATGACTATTATTTAGGACTCAGCTATTTTGACCAACAAGGAGTTGTAAAACTCTCTAGTTTAAAGAAATACAATGTAAGGGCCAATATGAATTTTACTCCAAAGACGTTCTTACGCTTTAAATTCAATATGAACTATACACGTACCAATGGAAAATCTACGTATGAAAATATGACCGGAGCCAATGAAGCGGCAGGCCCAATTAATTCTGCTCTGCAATTTGACCCGACTCTAGCTCCGGGTATTGATCCAGAAACAGGACGTTATCGGAAAAACAGCTTTATCGCACTCGACAACCCACAAGCACTTTTATATGGTATCAGTCCTGAAAAACAAGGGAATAGTGTTTATGGAACATTCACCACAGAAATTGAGCCATTCAAAGATTTCGTGTTTACAGCCAGATTAGGTGCCACCATCGATTCTTATACCGAGTCCAGCTACAGAAGCAGAGAGACTATCAACGGATTGGCCAGTAAGGGCGAAGCCTCAAAGAAAAGTGGAGAAAATACCCAATGGCTGGCAGAATTCTTATTGAGTTATAAAAAGAATTTCAATGACGTTCATAAACTAACCTTTCTGGCCGGTGCTACATTCGAACAGTTCTTATCACAATATGTAAGAGGAACAGCCAAAGGCTTCTTGTCGGATGTCACAGGTTTCAACAATATGCATAGCGGAGACAACCTGAATGGAGATGATGTTTATTCTTATAAAGACCGCAATCGCTTGAATGGTTTCTTAGGCAGAATCAACTACGATTTTATGAATAAATATCTACTTACAGCATCTTTCCGTTATGATGGAACTTCACGGTTCTCCAAAGACCATAAATATGCTTTCTTCCCATCCGTGGCTTTTGCATGGAGAATGTCGGAAGAACCATTTATCAAGAAATTTGAAAGTATCAGTGATTTAAAGTTGCGCATCGGATACGGACAGTTAGGAAACCAAGGTATCGCCAACTATCAAACCATCCAAACTCTTTCTGCCGGAGGCTCTGCTGTCTTTGGGAACTCACTCGCTCAAGGAGTAGTACAAGCAAGGCTTCCTAATCCCGGACTAAAATGGGAAACAACAGCAGAATCCAATATAGGTGTAGACTTTGGCTTCTTTAATAACCGTATCACAGGTAGTTTAGACTTCTATATCCGTGATACAAAAGACCAGTTATTTAACAAACCGTTGCCTTCTTCTATAGGATTCAGCAACGTGAAAGTGAATGCAGGAAAAGTTCGTAATTCCGGTATCGACTTTACACTAAACACAGTAAATATTAACTCAAAAACATGGGGATGGGATACTTCTTTAAACCTTTCTTTCCTAAAGAACAGAGTTAAGGAACTTCCGGCATTTATTCCCGAATTGATAACAGGTTCTGTTTCCAGTTTCATTTCCGGTTATGAAATAACCAGAGTGGGTGACCCCATTTATTCATATTATGGTTATGAAGTGGAAGGAATCTTTCAAAAAGACGATAACATTGCCAGCTCTGCCCAACCCAATGCCAAACCTGGTGAATTAAAGTTCAAGAATCAGGATAGCGACAATGCCATCACTTCAAATGACCGGGTAGTATTGGGTAAACCTTTCCCCGATGTAACCTTTGGCTTTACGAATAGCCTCCGTTACAAAAATTTCTCTTTAAGCATTTTTGTCCAAGGGGTGCTGGGTATACAAACACTAGATGCAAATGTCATTGAAACACTTTACCCGACCAATGAATATCGTAACCGAATAGCTAAATACTATACAGGCAGATGGACTGAGAATAATCCAACCAATAAATATCCCAGCGGAGTAAATCCCTCTAATTATGGCGGACAATATTCCATTAACTCATTAACGGTAGTAGATGCTTCTTTTGTACGCATTAAAAACATAAATCTGAGTTATGACATACCAATCAAGAAGAATAATATTATACAGGCTGCCAGCATTTATGGAGCAATAGATAATCTTTTCACATTCACCGACTATGACGGTTTCGACCCTGACGCAAGCGCATCAGGAAGCGATAAGGTTTCTAAAGTAAACTATAATAGTTATCCATTGGCACGTACTGTAAGATTTGGAGTAAATATCACATTCTAAAAACAAAGCACTATGAAAATAAATAAATACATATATATCATTGCCGCATCATTATTATTAAGTGGCACCATGAGCTGTACAGATTTTCTTGAAGAGAAAGTTTACACAGAATATGACCCCAATGCAATGTTACAAGACCAGTCAGGTATTGATGCACTGCTTGCCGGTGCCTATGCACGTTCCAGAATTATCGAATACTCCAGCCGTAATTATACCTACCTGATGAATGAGTTTCCAACCGATATTGCTTTCGAGACAGGAGGTGGACTGGAACGTGATGCGGCTCCGTTTATCAACTTTATTTGGGCGGTAGACAATTCCATCTTAAATTCTTTCTGGGGTAAAATGTATGAGGCAATTGCCAGTGCCAATTCTGTGCTTAACGTCACAGAAGGTCTACAAGGTATCTCAGAAGAAAACCTAAAGAAAATACAAGGAGAAGCTCGTTTTATACGTGCCGTATCCTACTATTTCTTATATAATATCTTTGGAACAACTCCAATTATCGAAATTCCGAAAGGTGCAAGTCCCGATGAAATTGAACAGATAGGCAAGTCAACCCCACGCGCCAATCAGAAAGATTTCGTCAAATATTTAGTAGCTGACCTGACCTTTGCCGCTGAAAATCTACCGATAGAAGAAAACCCAATCGGAAAAGCGACAAAAGGTGCAGCTCTTGCCGTTCTTACCAAACTTTATATGCATGAAAAGGATTGGGACAATGTCATCTCAACCTCACAACAAGTCATTGATTTGAATTATTATTCATTATATGACAATTACAAGAAGATGTTTTCCATAGAAGGAGAAAATAACAAGGAATATATCTATAGAGCTCCCTGTATCGCCCAATCAGGTTATCACAATAACTATATGCCGCATGCATTTCCTCCCAATTATCCGATTCAGTCCAATTGGGTCAACTTTGGTGCACAGTTCAGGACTTACACCGCATTTTATGAAACTTTCTTGCCTAACGACAATAGAACGGAAGTCCTTATCACAAATTATACCGATCAAAGTGGAGAGAAAGTAGAATTACTCAGAAACGAAGAAGGCGTTGCCTTGGACAATGTAAGAAGCTTTAAATATTGGCCGGACCCTGATGCTGTAGGTGAAGCAAACGGTAATGATATTGTTTATATTCGTTACGCAGATATCTTACTCTGTAAAGCAGAAGCTTTAAATGAGAAACAAGGGCCCAATCAAGAAAGTATCACGCTCATCAACATGATAAGAAAAAGAGCAAAGACCGATGAGATCTCGTTAAACGACTATAACAGTAAAGAAGCATTAAGAGACTTTATCTTAGCAGAAAGAGGCAGGGAATTTTTCTCTGAAGGCCTGAGAAGAGAAGATCTCATCAGACATGGCAAATTCATTTCTGATGCAGTAGCAAGAGGAAAGAACGCAAAGCCTTTCCATGTGCTTTATCCTATTCCGCAACGACAAAGAGAGGCTAATAGCAGTTTGGGACAAAATCCAGGATACGAAGGAGCCGAATAACATAGCAAAACAAAGAGACTGACTCCAAAGGCAGGACAACCTGTCTTTGGAGGGTCTCTCTCCACACTGTTTATCCGCCATCCATCACTTTCATTATGAGAGTCATATTGGCTTGCGGTAAAGTAAAGAAGGATTCTCGGCTGAATATCATTTTTTTATTCTATCTTTGGATGCACTGTCCACCAACAACCATGTGCTAAATATAGTCTAAGCAATGAAAAAACTCTATCTATCCATAATGCTCGTTATGAGCTTTGTCTTGTGCTATGCACAACCGGAAATCATTGTACCCAAACCGCATCAATTGAAATGGCACGAAGCG
>OLWD01000569.1_pt1 | contig 16852 bp, 10 predicted proteins | sample 1673971 | NCBI WGS metagenome assembly OLWD01 (sample SAMEA103958136, study PRJEB25191) | human gut metagenome | reverse complement strand
CTGAAGATATGAAAAAGAGGATTGCTTATATCAGCTTGTACTTTTTTACGGTCTTACTGATATTTATTCTACAGAAACCATTATTCATGCTCTATAATGGTTCCATTGAAAAAGGATTCGGGTTTGCCGATTATATGCAGGTAATGGTTCATGGCGCCAGTCTTGATGCCGCTACGGCGGGATATCTTACTGCATTTCCATTCTTGTTGGTACTGATAAGTATTTGGTTTAGGAAATTCCCTTTGAAAAAAATACTTTACGGGTATTATATTTTGGCCGCCGCGCTTATTTCTATCATTTTTGTGGTAGATATGGCATTATACACATTCTGGGGATTTAAACTGGACGCATCTGTTTTTCTTTATATCGATTCACCGAAGGAAGCTTTGGCGAGTGTTTCCGTCGGATTTATCTTGCTGAGGGTTCTTGCCATCTTGTTACTCATGGCTCTGAATAGTTGGGTCTTGCTGAAAATCACGCCTTCCGTTTTGACCGCCACCCGGAAACGGATAGCGGGAACTGCGGGAATGCTGTTATTAGGAGGTGTGCTTTTCATCATTATACGTGGTGGTGTAACGGAATCCACTTCTAATATAGGGCAAGTATATTTCAGCAACGAACCTTTCTTGAATCATTCGGCGGTCAATCCCGATTTCAGTTTGTTGTCTTCTATGGGTAAATCCCAGGATTTTGCATCAGAGTTCAATTTCTTTGATGAAGAGAAGCGGGCTGCATTGTTTGACGGACTTTATCCTACAACAGATGGGGATAGTATTATTCAAGTCCTGAATACCAAGCGTCCCAATATTCTTATTATTTTGATGGAAGGTTTTGGAGGTGCTTTTGTAGAACCTTTAGGCGGTCTTCCTGATGTGACACCCCACTTTAACCGTCTGTCAAAGGAAGGGATCTTTTTTACAAACTGTTATGCTAATAGTTTCCGTACCGACCGTGGAACAGTCTGTACTTTCAGCGGTTACCTTGGATTGCCTACGGCATCGGTAATGAAAATTCCTGCCAAGAGCCGTACGCTGCCTGCTATAGCTGAAGGATTGTCCAAGGCGGGTTATAAAACAGATTTCCTGTATGGAGGTGATATCAACTTTACCAATATGAAGAGTTATCTGCTGAGTACCGGTTATCAGCGTCTTACAGCCAATACAGATTTCTCATTGGCCGAACAGACCAGTAATGCCTGGGGAGTGAATGATGATATTACTTTTGAATATTTATATAATCAGTTAAGAAACCGGAAGGAAGAAGGGCCTTGGCATACTGCGTTTCTGACACTTAGCAGTCATGAACCTTTCGAAGTTCCTTATCACCGGCTGGAAGATAAAATTCCCAATGCCTTTGCTTATACAGATGAATGTCTGGGTAAGTTTATTGACCGGTTGAAGCAGACTCCCGCATGGAAAGATCTTTTAGTTATCTGCCTTCCCGATCATGGTTTCTATTACCCGCGTGAGGGGTCTAATGCGATGCCTCGTTTTTATCATATTCCCTTGTTATGGTTAGGTGGAGCGGTAAAACAGCCTATGCAGGTGGACAAGATTATGAATCAGACCGATTTGGCAGCCACTTTGTTGGGGCAGCTTGGGCTGGAACATACTGCATTTACGTTTAGCCGTAATGTATTGGGAAGTGATTATAAGTATCCTTTTGCCTTTTATAGTTTCAATAATGGGTTCTCATTCAGAGACAGTACAGGGGTGACGGTGTTTGATAATAATTCCGGCAGTATTCTTTTTGATGAGCCTGAAGCTGACGAATCCCGTCTGGATAAGGGTAAGGCGATATTGCAAACCGTTTATGATGATTTAGGGAACAGATAGTAAAACTTGGACGCGGACTATATGAATTCCATACTGATTCATATAGTCCGCGTCCCAATCGGTGCAGAATCTGCCGGATATAACTATTTCCGTTTCTCGTTGAACTTGTACATGATTACCGTATTGCGTAAGTCGCAACTTCTGTAATCTGTATGGAAGACCTCTTCCAGCTGATACTTTGCATTGTAATTCTTTAAAAACTCCTCTTGTGCATTTGCAGAAAGTATGACATACCCTTCTTGCGGATTTTCCAGTGTGAAATTCCGCATTTGGTTATTCATATAATAATTTGTACAATAAAACCGTATCATTCTGTCTGTATATGAATAAACGACTCCTTCAGGCACCTGTTTTCTGATATCTTCTGCCAGATGTTTATCGGATTTTACAGCTAGTATTGTTGGCTGATATACCCCGTCTAAAGCGACAAACAGGCAAAGAACACAACCGATGATTCCATAGAGGAGTGACCCCGTACTACTTTTTTTGATAACCAGCCTTAATGTACAGATGGCAGCCACTACCGGCAATACTATAATCAGCCATTTGGAAATAGAAAAGGACGTGCTTTCCAAAGCTTGCATAAACGCTATGTTTTCGGCAGCATGACGTCCGTTGCCCCATATGCTGTCCGGTATCATCTGACAGCGTACAGCAAAAAACACCACGGTGAGTAACAAACAGAGCGAGGCGAAGATATAAGCCGATATTTTGAACACTTTCGCCCCTTTTTGCATTAACGCCTCCAGATACTGGGCAATCAGTACAGCCATAAATGGATAGATAGGCAACAAATAGACGCTGCGTTTGCTTTTAGGAATACAATAGAAGACAAAAATAGCGATAATCACTATCCAGATAAACAGCTGTATGGGGGATTGTGAGCGGATGTTATCCCAAACCTTCCTGATGCGTCCGGTGAAAGAGTTTCCTGCGGGCAGCAGGTGCATTTCATTCCATTTCAGTCCGAATAGTGAGATAAGCAAGACCAATGTCCAAGGTGTCCACCCCCATATAATGGTCAGGAAGTTATACCATAAAGGGTTGTGATGCGACGGGTATGACATTTTGCCGACAAAGCGTCCGGTGTTTTCCTCCAGCATCAGGTTCATAAACGGCTGTCCTCCCTGTAGCCAGGCCGCATAAAACCAGATTCCCAATGGAATAAGGGAAAGCAGCCCGATTCCGAATAAGGAAAGGAAAGTCTTGCCGAATGAGCGTCCCCGTATCAGCTGGTAAATACCGATACACATACAGGGGAATATAGAACCCACAGGTCCTTTGGTCAGCGTGCCGCATGCCATCAGCACGACAGCCGTCCAAGGTATTCCCTTGCAGCCTTTTTCGTCCCAGCGAAATAGTAAGCAAAGTGAGATGACGATGAAGGAAACCTGTAGCATATCCAGCCTGCAAGCCACCGCCGCCCGGTGCACTTCGAATGAAGTGAGCAGTAAAAGGGAGGTAATGACTGCTGTCTTTGTATCCTTATAGCGGGCTACGAATCCGAAAAACACGAACTGCATAGCTAGAAAAGCGATAGCGGACGGCAGACGGGACGAGAATTCGCTCACCCCTCCGAAAATGGCGGAAATAGCTGCAATAGACCAATACAGGAAAGGAGGTTTATAGGCGATGTCTGTTCCGTAGTTCAAAGGCAATATCCAGTTGCCGCTTTCCAACATCGAGTATGCCACAATTGCTTCGCGCGGTTCCCCTTTAGAGTAAAAAATAGTTTCTCCCAAAAAGGGGATTATTACAAGTGTGCTTAGTAAGGCTATGAACCAAAATGCTTTTTTCTTGTCTGACATATATTTTTCGGTCTTTTATATTTACTGTCGCAAAAGTACGAATAATTCTTTAGTAATACCTAACTTTGCATTTTAAATCAATGAAAATGAATAAACTGAAACAGATACCCGAGTTCCTGCGATTTGTAATGGTAGGCCTTTTTGCTACAGGGCTGCACTATGGCATTTATTTTGTCTTGCAAAAATTCATTCAGGTCAATGTAGCCTATACCTTGGGATATGTGCTGAGTTTTGTTGCCAACTTTTATCTTACGGCTTATTTTACTTTCGGGCAGCCTCCTTCCTGGAAGAAAGCTTTTGGCTTCGGGGGGGCACATCTGACAAATTATCTGATACATATCGGATTGTTGAATCTCTTTCTGCGGTTGGGTTTTTCCCGTCCGTTGGCTCCCATCCCAGTGTTTCTCATTGCCATTCCGGTAAATTTTTTATTAGTGAGGTTTGTTTTCAAACAAAAGTAATATCTTTGAGGAGTCTTTATGATAGTGAAGAATGATATGAAGAAAGTGACTCTTTTGATTCCGGTATATAATGAGGAAGCGATGCTGCCCACTCTGTATCAACGTTTGATAGAGCTTGTCAACCGCAATGCCGTTTATGAGTGGGAAATCCTGTTTGTCAATGATGGCAGCAGCGACACTACGCTGGAATGCCTCCGCCGGCTGAGGCAGCAGGACAAGCGGGTGAATTATGTCAACCTTTCGCGTAACTTTGGTAAAGAGGTAGCCATGCTGGCGGGTTTTGATTACGCCACCGGCGATTGCTGCGTTGTGATGGACGCTGATTTGCAGGATCCTCCGGAACTGGTAGACCAGATGCTGGAATATTGGGAAGAAGGATATGATGACATTTATGCCAAACGGCGTACCCGTGGCGAGGAAAGCTGGTTGCGTCGTCAGTTCTCTCTGGCTTTTTATGGTATACTTCAGCGGATGAGCCGTATTGATATTTTGCCCAATGTGGGCGATTTCAGGCTTCTGGACCGTCGTTGTGTGCTCACGTTGCGTCGTCTGCGCGAATGCGAGCGTTATACAAAAGGATTGTTTTGCTGGATAGGCTATCAGAAGAAAAGCATTGAATTTGATCGCGGAGACAGGCTGATGGGCCATTCCTCCTGGAACTTTCTCAAGCTGTTGAATCTGGCTGTCGAAGGGATAACCTCTTTCTCTATCGCCCCTTTGCGCATCGCCACGGTATGCGGAGTGCTCTGTTCAATCTCCAGTTTTATTTATGCCATTTATTTTCTGATAAAGACCGTGCTTTATGGTGATGAAACGGCCGGCTTCCCCACTTTGATCATTGTCATGCTCTTTTTAGGTGGCATCCAGCTTTTCTCTTTGGGAATTATAGGAGAGTACGTGGGGCGCATTTTCAAGGAAACCAAAGGCCGTCCTACCTACATAGCCTCTGATTATAACGAGGAGAAGTTGGGGTATGACCGTTAAGGAAGGCAAGGCGGTGAAACCCGTCCCACCTTATTGTCCGGTAGCTTTATTGACAGTCTTGTGCTCTTTTACCAGATACTCCGCACTCTGCAATGTGGAGAAACAGTATTTTTTCATCACGTAGAATGTACTGTCCTCCCCTGTTACAAGTTGCAAGGCATTTCCTTGCTTCTTATATTTGAATTCCTGCCGGTCATGTGGAGAATAAATATATAGGTGGGTTGTATCTGTAGCCGCTATCAAATTATCGGCGGAGAAATAGACATACGGGCGTTGTTCTGTTAACAAATTTATGCCGAAGTCGTTTTGGGTATAACTCATGTTCAGCAGTCCGAGTAAAGTCGGTGCCACATCAGTCTGGCCGCCCGGCTCTTGTCTGATTTCGGGCTTGATGCCTTTTCCGTAAATCATTAGTGGGACATGGTTGTAGGATTGTGGTATTTCACAGTCCGGACTTCCTACCAATTTCCCATGGTCACCCAGCAAAACAAAGATTGTATTTTCAAACCAAGGTTGTTTGCGTGCTTCTTGCATGAATTGCCGGATGGCCCAGTCCGCGTATTCCACAATCTGATCTTCAAGCTTTGTGCTGTGTGGTTTGAAATAGTCAGGTATCACATACGAGGGATGGTTGCTGATAGAAAGCAATACGGTAAAGAAAGGTTGTCTTTCTTCTGCTCTTTTGTTCAGAATGGGCAAGGCATATTGATATAGGAAATCGTCTTGTACACCAAAGCTGTTAACGACTTTATCTTTTGGGTAGTTTTCTTGTGCATATATTTCATCAAATCCGTTAGTGCGGAGAAAAGCGTTCATATTATCGTATTGTGATTCGTGCGTCATGAAGAACAGGTTCCGATAGCCATTATCCTTTAATACGGTGGGCAATCCCGAATAGACAGGTACCACTGCTCCTTTCATGGCATTCCGTTTCATGATGGCAGGGAAAGAGTAGAGGGTGGCATACATTCCGTGGTTGGTATGTATGCCCGCTGAATAAAAATGGTCAAAACTGAGAGATTCCAGATAAAGGCTGTCTAGGAAAGGAGTCAGTTTTTTGGTAGATCCGAAATGCTCCATCAAGTTGGCCGACATCGATTCCATGAAAATAAGAACAACATTCTTTTGTGTAGGGACGGCTGCGCATTTCACTTCACGTGCAATGGGGGAGATGCCTTCTATTCCTTTTCTTTGCAATATACTTTGCATATTGGTTATTGCCTCCTGTTCCGGCATCAGGTGAAGATAGCGGTTTTCCTTACGGTTATCATCCAGTGTGCTGGTAAGTAGATTAAAGACAGGATTAACCCCTAGCTGATTCAGGAATGGATCGGTACAATAGTATGCTTGACTTACCCTGATGGGGTTATATCCCATGCGTCCCCGTATTCCGAATAGACAAAGTCCTATACAAACAGCACCGGTGGCGAATATACATAGGCGGTTTATCGGGCTGATGGAAGTAGATTTCGAATTGATGAGATGATAGAAATAAGAAGATAACCGTAGTACACTTCCTGACAGCAGAAGAATAGATATCAGTCCTAGAAAAATAGGGAAATAGAATGATGTCTCACCCAATACCATTCCGGCAGTAGTGGCTCCATATCCGAACCAATTGTAAATGGAAGAATTGATTGTCTTAAAAAAATAGGAGAAATAAGGGATGTTGGCTGCCGAAATAATGAACGACAGTGAATAAAATAGAATGAAAAAGATAGAGATAAATCTGAATACCCACTTGGAGTGATAGTTGCAGAGAGCAGTTATCCATAAAATGACTAATGGTAACAGCAATATGTAGCAAGCTATAACATTGTCAAACCATAGCCCTTTTATAAATGCAGTGGCTTGCATGAGAAAGTTGTTTTGTATATCGGGAGGAAACTGATAATCTATTGAGGTGAACAGGACAAGCCGGAACAGGAAGAAAAAAAGTAAAGCAACTATATGTATGATTAATAAGTAAAGTAAAGAAAGAGTAAACTGTTGGATAAGCTTAGCCTGATTCTTACATGCTGTTACAGATTGCTGCATGAGTGAACGGAGATATTTCATTTGTTTTAGTAAAGTTTGCATTTGTTTGAATCAATCCGGATGATTGACAACAAAGGTAAACAGAATTTTAGAAATATCAAAAGAGGGTATGCCAAAAGTAAAATTGACTGCCAATTTGTTCACTTTAGGGGCAGACATGTGAGTCCGCCCGAAAATATGGGCAAGCAGTTTCCGTTTCTTATCCTATTTCTCGGGAAGGAGTAAGGCGGTCTCTTTTCATAGTCAGAACAAAAGGACAGAATAGCCGTGCTATCCGGTTGAGGCGCTCCAGACGTCCGTCTTTCCGCGTTCCGTTTAATTTCTGCCGGAGGAGTTCCCATAATTGCAGTTTTACCCGGTCTGTTGTGCTTAGTTTGGCAATGCGGTTGTAAAGCATTCCCCTTCGTATGCACCGTTTGTATCTGCTCAGGTGGGTAAGGTGTTGTTCCATAATGCGTACTATCTCAATATCTTCGCTCTTACCCCCTCCGTTGTTTTCAGCTTTGACGGTAACTTTCTGGTTATGTTGTCTGAAGTAGTTCAGTACTTCATATCTTTCTATAATGTCTCCTTGCATTGCCATATAAAACCAGAACAGCCAGTCGCCGCTGTAGCGCATTTGCAGGCATTGTTCCATATTTTGGGCATTTACCATGCTTTTTCTGAAAATGGCCGAGCTTGCATTGGCTATATAGCTGCGCCAGTAAAGGTTATGTTCGGCATAAGTCTTCCCATTGAATACGGCGTATGGAGGTATGGCAGATTTCCATTTGTTCATGTCGTAACTCAGCACATTACCGTCTTTATCAATATACTTGGAACCGGCAAAGCATACGGCGGCTTGTTGGTATTTCTCCATTAAAGGAACTACTTTCTCTAAAAAAGTAAGCTCACACAAGTCATCGGCTTCGGCTATCCATATATATTTTCCTTTGGCTAATTGCATGCCTTTAAACCATTGTTTAAATGGATTTCCGGTGTTGTGTTCGTTTAATAGAATATGGCTCACTTTGGCATGGTCTTGATAGTCCGATAATACCTCTTCGCTACCGTCTGTTGAGGCATCATCAAGTAAAATCAGTTCGATATTCTGATAGGTCTGTTGCAGAATACTCTGAATTCGTAGATTGAGGTATCGTTTATAATTATAATTAGGTACCACTACACTGACCAAGGGAAGTGCATTCATGCTTTATTGTTAAGTTAGTTCTTGTTTTATTTCTACAAATGTAATGTTATACAGGTAAATAAACAAGTTGCTTCTTTGTTTTTTTTTCAAAAAACAGGAATTTTGTTGAACTTTTAAAAAGAAACGATAATTAACATTTTAGTATGCAGTCTTTCTTGTACCTTTGCATTATACACTACATAGCATTTGCTGTATTAAACTAAAAATTAAATTAGACATTAGACTATTGTTTAAATTCAATTAGTATGAGAAAGAAAATTCTTTTTATTATTCCGTACATTCCTTATCCGCTGGATTCGGGCGGTAATCAAGCTTTCTTTAATATGGTGGAATATCTGCGTCATAAGATGGCCGTATCTCTGTATTGCTTTATCCTGAAACAGGGAGACGTATGCAAGATGTAGAGTCATTGAAGAAAATTTGGGATAATGTGGATTTCTTTATTTATACTCCTAAAACTAAAACTGTCAGATTACCCAAAATTAAACATCCTTTTTATTATAAATGGCTGCAAAAGATACATGCGTCTGTAACCCGTAAAATGAACCGGCAACAGATATGGACGGATGAAACGGGCGAAGTTGTGGATTTAGTACGGGGAAAGAGTACTTTGTTCAGCTCTTGTTTCCAGCCGCTAGACCAGGGGTATGTGGAGTATGTTTCTCAGGTGGCTCATTCAGGTTTTGATATTATTCAAGTAGAGTTTTATGAACTGTTGTCATTGGGATTCTTGTTGCCTGAAAATGTACAGACTATTTTTGTGCATCATGAACTCCGCTACATCCGTAATGAAAAGGAGATTACTTTGTTCAGGGAACAGACTGCCGGTGACAGGATGTTGTTTCATATAGCAAAGGATTTTGAGCGCAGTGCATTATTGAAATATAAAGATGTTATTGTTCTGACTGAAGTAGACCGTAAAATTATGGAGGACTTCATAGGACGGAAAGACCATATCTACACTTCTCCGGCTGTGGTGCAAGTGGGTGACAGGCTGGAACAGCCTTTTGTTCCGGTCCAAAGCGGACGCCTGACTTTTGTGGGAAGTGAGGATCATTTTCCCAATCTGGATGCCGTGGCATGGTTCTGTCACGAAGTGATTCCGCATCTGCGTAAACGTCATTTTTCGTTTACATTGCAAGTAATTGGTAAATGGCGTGGAGAGTGTATCAATCGTTTGCAGTCCGAATACCCGGAATTGAAGCTGGCAGGCTATGTGGAAGATCTGGGCTCTTTTTTAAAAGGCAGTGTTGCTGTTGTTCCAATACGTATCGGTAGTGGTATGCGTATGAAAATATTAGATGCTGTATTGTCAAAAGTACCTTTTGTAACGACGGCAAAGGGTGTGGAAGGCATTGATTTTAAGGATGGTGAAGATTGCTTGATTGTTGATGACCCTGCCGGATTTGCAGAAGCTGTCATAGCCTTGTCAAGTAATCCGCAGTTGCAGAGACAGTTGGTTACCCATGCGGAAGACAGTTTGCGGCAAGTATATAACCCCGGACAGATGCAGGAAAGAAGGCTTGCCGTGTATGAACAAATATTAGGGGATAAAGTGGGGTAATCTTGGGTGATTATTTCTTTTTTGTTACCTTTGCGGCATTATATATAATTGATAATTATGCTGAAACAGTTCTTTAGTTTGTTGAAGCGGTATATTCTTCCATACCGCAAATATTTGACATGGGCATTGATACTGAACTTTCTGTCGCAATGGCTTAATGTGTTTTCGTTCATGGCGATTGTGCCAATTTTGAACATTTTGTTCAAAATTGATACCAAGTCTTATGAGTACATTCCTATGGATATTCATAATTTGGATAAGGATGTACTCATAAATAATGCCTATTACTTTGTGAGCAATTTTGTGGCTACAAATGGTGCGTTCTATACACTTGCCATGATGGGAGGAATACTTATCTTTATGACTATGTTGAAAACTGCCGGTTATTTTGCTTCTGCGGCTGTCATGGTACCTTTGCGTACAGGTATTGTCCGGGATATCCGTATTCAGGTTTATAATAAAGTGTTAAGTCTTCCTTTGAGTTTTTTCTCAGAAGAACGTAAAGGAGATATCATAGCCCGTATGAGTGCGGATGTTACGGTGGTGGAGAACTCGTTGACCAGTTCCATCGATATGCTTATCCGTAATCCTATCGCTCTTTTGGTTTGTTTTGTCACTCTGTTTTCGGTAAGTTGGCAAATGACGCTTTTTGTTATCTTTATTTTACCTCTGACAGGTTGGATAATGGGGGTTGTCAGCCGGAAGCTGAAAAGACAGTCCTCTACAGCACAGGCGCAATGGGGAGATATTATGTCCCAATTGGATGAAACATTAGGAGGTTTAAGGGTTATCAAAGCGTTTATAGCCGAAAGCAAAATGTCTGCCCGGTTCTCTAAAACAAACAATGACTTCCGCGATGCAATGAACGAGATGATTATCCGGCAAAGTTCAGCCCACCCCATGAGTGAGTTTTTAGGCACTTGTGTGATTGTGACCGTGCTGTTGTTTGGCGGTGCTTTAATCTTAAATACAAACTATGCTCCGATGGATGCGGCTACTTTCATATTTTATCTGATTATCCTTTATAGTATCATCAATCCTTTGAAAGAATTTTCAAGAGCATTTTATAATATTCCGCAGGGATTGGCCAGTATGGAGCGAATTGATATGATATTGAAAGCGGAAAATCATATCGTAGAGCCGGAGCAGCCTTTGCCATTGGACGCTTTCACAGATAAGTTAGAGTTTAAAAATGTAAGTTTCAGCTATGTAGAAGGGCGTCCGGTCTTGAACCATATCAATCTGACTGTTCCTAAAGGAAAAACGATTGCACTGGTGGGTCAGTCCGGTTCCGGAAAGTCTACTTTAGTGGACTTGGTACCGCGTTATCACGATGTATCGGAGGGTGCATTGCTGATTGACGGCAAAAATGTGAAAGATGTATCCATCCACAGTTTACGTTCTCTGATTGGTAATGTAAATCAGGAAGCTATTCTGTTTAATGACACCTTCTATAACAATATTACTTTTGGTGTAGAGAATGCCACTATGGAGCAAGTAATAGAAGCTGCCAAGATAGCGAATGCACATGATTTCATTATGGAAACGGAAAAAGGATATGACACGATGATTGGTGATCGTGGAGGGCGTTTGTCCGGTGGTCAGCGTCAGCGTGTCAGTATAGCCCGTGCAATTTTGAAAAATCCTCCTATCCTTATATTAGATGAGGCTACTTCGGCTCTTGACACAGAGTCCGAGCGTTTGGTTCAGGAAGCGTTGGAGCGTTTGATGAAATCGCGTACTACTATCGCTATCGCACATAGATTGAGTACCATTAAGAATGCCGATGAAATTTGTGTACTTTATGAAGGCGACATTGTAGAAAGAGGAACTCACGATGAACTGATAGCCTTGAATGGATATTACAAGAAGTTGAACGATATGCAGTCTTTGTAAAGTGGAGCAAATAAAGAAATTGGCAATTGTTATTCCCGCCTACAAGGGGCGTTTCCTTAAGGAAACGCTCGACTCAATTGCAGTTCAGGCCCATAAAGATGAGTTCGTGTTATATATAGGTGATGATGCAAGTCCTGAAAGATTGGATAAGATTGTGGAATCTTATCAGAATAAGGTAAATCTGGTGTATCATCGCTTTAGCGAAAATATGGGGGGCAAAGATTTGGTGGCCCATTGGGAGAGGTGTATCCAGCTGTCTGCAGAGCCGTTTATCTGGCTTTTCTCGGATGATGATTTGATGCCGGCTGATGGTGTGGAACGTGTCATGGAGGTTTTGTCGCGCCCACACCATCAGCGAGGATATTTCTTTCGTTTTCCATTAGCTGTCATTGATGGTGAAAACAAGCGGATACGTGCCAATCGTCCTTTGGAAGAAGGAAGTGTGTCTTGTTACCGGCTGCTGCTAGATAAGTTACAGGGAAAGATAGATTCGGCTGCCGTAGAGTACGTGTTCAGTCGGGAGATATGGCAGTCGGCGGGTGGTTTTGTTCATTTTCCTATGGCTTGGTGTTCGGATGATGCTACGTGGGCTGCTTTTGCCCGTCATGCGGGGGGTGTTATTTCTTTGCCGGGGCAGCCTGTATGTTGGAGGAATGTTGAAGGTGCAAACATCAGTAACTCTGCCGGTCATGACAAAGATAAATTGCACGCTACTATTCTTTTCTTGAGATGGATGAGGAATATGTTTTCCGATTATGTGGATGATCCGGAGCTGATTAGTGCATTGCAATGCTATATCCATACCATCCTTCGTATTTCATTGCATAAACATTATAATATATGTGGTTTGTGGGGGGTATCTATGGCTTTGGGAAGATTTAATAAAAGGGCGGCCTTTACTACGTTTTTCAGGAATTTTAGGTTGTTCTCTTAATTTCATTTATGCAGCCGCTTGCGATTTCTCAAGAGTGCCTGTATTTTCATAAAAAGTTTGGGTGCATATATGCCCTCACTTCATATTTCTGTCCTGTATGTATAGTCAGATGTATATCTTCCTGTCATATATTGTTTCACTTTTTTAAAGAAGGACATTGGGGAGTTTTTTCATCCGTAAGGAATTGTGTGGTTTTAAAATCAGATTCATCCTTAAAATATCTTATCCGCATCCCTAAACATTTCTTGCTGTATGGTTAAGGGTTTTCTTCCTGTTTGTTCTATCTCCGCAAGCCTTTGGAGTTAACTCCATAGTCTTGGGAGATAACTCCAAAGCTTATGGAGATAACTCCAAAGGCTATGGAGATAGAATAGATGCATATAAAAAGGTTTAATCTGGAGATAGAAAAAGCTTATGCAATTGGAAGAATTTATAGATAGCCTGTATTGATTGTCTTATTTTGAAGGAAAGATAATGAATTCTTTTAAACGTTTTGATCTTTTTCACCGTTGCCATGCCTTCGTTATCCGTCATTCTGTGAAAGTACACACTCTTTATTGCACTTTTGCAAGGAAAAAGTCTGAAAATGCCATACTTTATATCAAGTCGGAGCAGCTTACAGGAAAGAATATATAACTGACAGTAAGTAGGTTATGAGAAATTCTGTTTTAAAATGTAGTGAGGGCATGAGGGTATAAATGTTCCGAACTTTCTAGTGAGCTGATATATTAAGAATACTTTCAGATGTTATCCAAAGAATAAAATGATACTTTAAGAACAAAGGTTCTCCCCTTGATTTTTCAGGTGAATCCTAAAGGAAGCCAGGACTTTTTGAAGGGGGGGATAATGTTAAGACGGTATGAAATTTTATTTTGGATAGCACTGATTATCTTGTAATTGCATATAAGAGAGCATGGAATTATTAGAATTTTGATTTGGTATGATAAAAATAAAAGTATTATTCATTGATCACTTCCATCCATTTCTTTATGATAATTTCGATGGAAAATTGCTTGCTACTTTCAATAGCGTTGGCAGACATTGATTTACGTAGCTTTTCATCTGTCATCAATAGCTTCATCTGTTTAATATATAGTGATATATCATCATTGGGGATAGCAAACCCATTGACTTTATCTGTTATTATGTCTGTCAATGAAGCAAAACTATGAAAAGCTAAAGGAACGCAACCATATTGTTGTGCCTCGGTTAATGTCAGCCCCCATCCTTCAAAAGATGAGGTCATCATAAAAATAGAAGCTTCATTATAATAAGGTTCCGGATTTTTTGTCCCTTCAAAAAAGACACGTTGTAAGCCATAATGTATGACTAGACTTTTGTACCAGCTTTCCATTTTCCCATGTCCTACTATTTTTAGCTTCCATTCGGATAGAGTATGGTCTGTTTCAATTTCCTTCCAAATCTTTAAAGCCAGAGAAATTCTTTTAGGTTCTTCTTCCAGTCTGGATACAATAAGTACTTCTTTCTTTTTGTGATTATAGTTGGCTAAATCATAGAAAGAGTGAAATGAAAGAGCATTATGGATTATTCTTATTTTACTATCATCTTTTAAATGAGAGTATTCTAGAAACGGCTTTTTGAAATGAGAAGATAATAAGATAACCTTATCGGCAAAATGATATGACTCTCTATATAAAATAGGTAGTTTTATTATTTTTCTTATCTTTTGATATGGAAAGGATAAAAATTTGCTGATGTTTTTCCTAATGTTCTTTCCTTCTTTTAGTTCTTTTTTAGGATTATCTAAGGTGATGAAATTAATTTCCGTGGCAGGACTTACGTGGAGTGCAAACATTAGCTTGCATTTTTTGTTTTGAGACTGGTTTAAAGCAAGTCTTAAACTCTTAGTTAACTTATGCTCTCCTTGATTAATAATGACGTCAATTTTATTTTGTTCTATAAATTGGATTAAATTATTGAGATTGTGATAAGAATTGATTTTAATTGTATTAACGAATTGCTGTTTAATAAAGGATTTGTCAATGTTGTATTTATAGGCAGAGTAACAGTTCACATTATAAAAAGTAGTTAATGCATTTGCAATATTAGCAGTAACTCTTTCAACACCTCCGTATTGTGGCGCAACTTCATTGGTAGTATAAAATAGTATATTCATTTGGGAACTTGTTTTAAATATAATTTTTGAATCTTGTAGACAACTCCCATCTGGTTTGAATTGAATTTCCGTGCAAATATTTTATTAGAGTTAATAAGCGTCTGATAATCATGGTCTTGCCATATATAGGGGCTGCCATGCTCCCAGTCAATTTCCCGCATACTACCGGTATTGGCATTGTTCGTACAATGCATTCTTTCTCGAAAAGGAGAGTTCCATAAAATAGTTTGAATGAATATTTCATCTGCGCAAAGTGTATATTTCATACGATTTAATACAATCTCTTTGTATTGTAATAGATACTTGACTGCGTTTTCGGTAATACTTATCCAATTTCCTCCTTTTTTGAATTCAAAAGTTTGTTTTCTGCGATAATGGCTTATTTTCTGTACTGCTAATATGAGGTTTCGGATTAATGCTGTAATTCCATGTAACAGATGTTCCTTATCTTTTAACCTTTTTGTAAAAAAATAGTATCGGAATACTTTGCGCTCCAAATCACGCTGATGAGCGGCATCCTGCCAAAAGCCTACAAATTCTTTACCGGCATTCTGCTGGAAAAAAGCATGAATGTAATCTTGGCTTTTTATGGGCAAATCCGTTCCGGATAATAAATGATAATAAGCATAGGGACCGTGTGATAAGGCCGTTTCAAAGAGAAGATATTCTACTTGTACTTGGCTGATATCACCCCAATATACTTTGATGGGATTTTCTATTAAATAAAAGCCGGCTTTCTGCATTTTGACTTTTTTTATTTGCTGAAACAGTTCTGTAGCCCGTTTGTCAATATGCAAATAAATGTCATTACGTTCATCGTCCAACATGGAAAGTAGTACCTCCAGTACCGGATATTCATTGTGGGCGATAATCAGAAATGCATGTTTCATTATATATCAGGTTTTAATCTTTTAAAGAAATTAGGAATCGTTACATCCGGAATAATGAATCCGTCTTTGCGAAGTGCTTCAAAATAAGCACTGCCGATAACACGTTCATATTCAGCCTCTAGTTTTCCTTCTTTATGTAACTGATAGAAGTAGCGCCAGTGGCGACCTCCGTGTCTGCCCTTGTGTTGCTCCAGTTGCTTGCCGCCATTTATCATCTTTTCCATAAACTGCTGCTTGCCGCGTATATTGTAATGATATACATGGATATGGCTGTCGGCAGAGTTTTGTGGGAACATGGTTACTTTATGGTTTCCCATTGAAATTTGCAGGTAACCGGCAGTCCGGTGAATGACTTTTTTGTTCTGACGCTCAAACAGCGAATAGAGTGACAAGTCATATTTTTCAGGTTCGGTTACCGCTTTTACAGTCTTATCCCATTGCCAAAAGGGCTTTTCTTCTTCAGGATAGACACTTCTCATTTCACAATTCAGCACATTGGCATTGGTGGCATATAATTCATCTTTCAAATTGCCGGTAGGGGCATACCATAATTCGTCGGCATCGGCATTGATAATCCAGTCGGCCTTATAAATGGTTTTGGCTTTCCAAATCATACGGTCTACCCAGTCCTTTTGTTCATAGTTGGTAGCCTTTTCTTCTATCACTTCTTTAATCCACCCTTTTTGTTTGTATTTACGGATAATGTCCGGAGTTGAGTCTGTGGAGTTATTATCAGTAATGATAAACCCGTCCACTCCCATCGCTTTATGGAACTGTAAATTCTCTTCCAGCATCCCTTCTTCGTTTTTTACCAGCAATGTCATGAATAATTTGACTTCTTTCGTTTGTTTAAAAGCCAAAGGAAATTCGGATATAACGTGCCCTATTTTGGATAGTAATAAATTGCTCATAAATAACCAATGATTATTGATTTCTACCTGTCATATTAGAGATAATTAATACTATTGTCAAAAGAATTTGTTTTATTCTGAACTCATTATAATAGATAACGTAATCCTTAGTTTTCTCATAATATTCTGATATTTAATTATATAACAAATTTACTCTTTTTCTGTAAATATAGTATATAAATGCTAGTTTATTATGAAAAATTAAC
>OLWD01000544.1_pt1 | contig 17302 bp, 16 predicted proteins | sample 1673971 | NCBI WGS metagenome assembly OLWD01 (sample SAMEA103958136, study PRJEB25191) | human gut metagenome | reverse complement strand
GATTGGAGGCAATGGCGCTGGACAGGGTGCAGCCGGTGCCGTGGGTGTTGGGGTTTGCGATGCGCTTGCCCTTGAACCACTTGCCGGTGCCGCCCTGCCACAGCAGGTCGTCGGCATCGTTGATCTGGTGGCCGCCCTTGCACAGTACGGCACAGCCGTAGCGCTCGCTGATGGTGCGGGCAGCGGCCTCCATGTCGGCAGCGTTGGCAATGCTCATGCCGGACAAGATCTCAGCCTCCGGGATGTTGGGGGTAAGCACCTCAGCCAGTGGCAGCAGCTTTTCGGTCAGCGCCTGCACAGCATCGTCCTGCAGCAGCTTTGCACCGGAGGTGGCCACCATCACAGGGTCCACCACGATGTGCTTTGCACCGTAAAAATGCAGCCGCTCGGCGATGGTGTCGATGAGCGGGGCAGAGGATACCATGCCGATCTTCACCGCATCCGGGTAAATGTCGGTGAACACGGCATCGAGCTGCTGTGCCAGAAACTGCGGCGTGGTGTCAAAAATGGCGGTCACGCCGGTGGTGTTCTGTGCCGTCAGGGCGGTAATGGCGCTCATGGCAAACACGCCGTTGGCGGTCATGGTTTTGATATCGGCCTGAATTCCGGCACCGCCGCTGGAATCACTGCCGGCAATGGTCAATGCAGTTTTCATGGGTAAAATGCTCCTTTGCAGCAAAAATGCGGATATGCCCGCAAAGACATATCCGCAGATAAAAGCGCTATCTCCCTACGTTGGCATGATCCAAATCAGGTCACAGGTCAGGGCAATGCAGCCCACTCTCAGTCCGCTTTGCGCGGGCTCCCTTTTTATAATAGAAAGCATACCACAATCGGGGAAAAGATGCAAGAACAACAGGCCGCGCAAAATGCACCGCTTATTCGCCCAGTGCGGTGCGGATGTTGTCCAGCACCTTTTTGCTCAGCAGCACAAAGGCCTGCTTGGTGCGGCCTGCGGACACATTGGCGCAGCGCACGTTTTCCCGGGAAAAGAAGTCCTCGGCCACGGGGCCTGCGGCGGCGCGGGTGTCGCAGAAGAAGCGGGTGCCGGGCAGGTCAAGCCACTTTTCCAGCGCAGCGGAATCAAAGCCGGGGCCGATGGAAGTGTTGAACAGAACCTTGCCCGCACCCAGCTGGGCAAACTCGTTTTCGCCTAGCAGCAGCACGTTCTTATTCAGGCAGGTGAACACCACCTCGCTCTCAGCCAGCAGCTGAGCCAGCGGCTTAAAGGTCATACCGGCAGCCTCGGCGTCCGGCTTTGCGCTGCGGGCAAAGTAGCTGATCTCTGCGCCCATAAATTGCAGCGCATCGGCGATCATCCGGCCGGAAACGCCCAGCCCCACGATGCCCACCTTCAGGCCGGTGATCTCCACCGGCTCGTCCCGCAGCATGGGCATCCCAAAGCCGTGCAATAGGCCGGTCAGCTCGTGCAGAACGTACTCCACAACGCCGCGGTCGCCGTAATCCCGGATGCCCAGCACCTGAATGCCCCGGGTGCGTGCGTAGGCAATATCCACGTTGGCGCTTTCCTCAGAGTACAGGCTGCAGCACATGCCGATATAGCGGATGTTGGGGCACTGCGCAATGACCTCCTTGCCCATGCGGGAGGTGTAGCTCAGCAGTACGGCGTCGGCGTCCCCGATGCGGCGCACCATCTCGTCGTCGCTGGCAGGCACGTCCCGGTACAGCACCACCTCTTTGGCGTAGCGGTGCAGCTCCTCCTCGGCAGAGGGGATCAGGCTGACAGGCTCAATGGCAACAAGCTTTTCAAACATGACGGACTCCTCCTTATATTAGTAGAAGCAGACGGGCGAGGCCAGATTGCGCAGCAGGGAGACGGCGCTCCAGCCCGCAATGGCGCTGGTGGAGGAGCAGATATCCACCACGGCCTTCACGCCCTCGATCTCGGCAGTGATGCAGTGGTCATCGCCCACCCAGCCGGGCACGGAGTGCATGGTCACACCGGTGCTCTCGGGGCCGGTGGTGGCCAGAGAGGTAGCTACCGCCACGTTTACCCGGCGGGGGAAGGTAGCAATAGCCTGCTTGGCATTGCCGGTGAACACGGTGGTCTTTTCGGTGTCGGTCAGCAGATGCTCTGCCCACACCGGGGTGTTGCGGAAGCCCTTTGCACCGGTATGGGTCTCGATGCCGGCGGTCTCCGGCAGACCCTGCGCCTGTGCCATCAGGGTGACAGTCTGCAGCACGTCGAAGCCGCCGATAGCACCGCTGGCCAGGTGCACCTTGGCACCGCCCTCCACGGCAGCTGCCTTGACCTGTGCGTAGAAATCCAGATCCGCAAAGGCACCGATGGACAGAATGACCAGATTCACGCCCCGTTTCAGCACCGGGATGGCCATGGCGCGCACCGACTCCACCGAGGCCGCCTCCACGATGTACTCCGGTTCAAGCGCCAGCAGCGCGTCCACATCCTCGCAGACGGCGCAGCCGACGTTGGCGGCGGTCTTTTCAGCCGAAGCGCGGGTGCGGCTGGTCACGCCCACCAGCTCGTAGTCCGGCAGCAGACCCTTCTTCCACGCGTCAGCCACGATGTTGCCCAGAAATCCGCAGCCCACAATACCCAATTTTGTTTTCATACCGTATCCTAAACTCCTTTTTTCTGCCTGTGGCAGCATATTCATAGCCAGTATACCATACCGGGTACAAAAAGGGAAATAATGTTTGCGGCAGCCCGGCGGGGCAGGACATAAAAAGTTAACAAAATAAATTACAAATAAATTACAAAACCCTATTGCAAAATGGTTTCAAAAGAGTTACAATATGGTTACAGCAAGGGCAAAGCCCCAAGGCTGTGTGTGAAATCTTTTTCTTCTTGTTTTTTGGGATACTGGGCGCGGGTCCTCCTCCTCCGGCTGTTCTCCTTCACAGCTATGACCCATGCGCCGCACAGGCAGTGTCCCGCTTCGTGTGCAAAAGGGCTCGTCCGATGTTCCGGACGAGCTTTTTTGCATTCCGTAAGCCTGATTTGGCTTGCAAAAGTGATACTTCAAAAATCAAAGTATGACCAATGCCCGAAAACGCTTGTCAATTTGTCTGTTTTTCCGCAAAGGACAATTATAAAGTTTGGCGCGGCAGGGGTTTGTATTCTTGCGGGCTTTGTGGTAAAGTATATACAATCAATTTATAAGCAGCAAACATGAATGATTTTGATGCTGATTTGTATCGGATGCGTTAAGGTGTATCTGAAAACAAAGAAAATGACGAATATTTCGCAAGCACAAGCAGGATTTAAGGCAAATAGCCGCAGGAATCCTTTGTGGATTTCAAGGCTGTTTAACGCAAAATCCAGCTGTGCTTGTAGAAATAGACTAAATTTTCGACTTTTCAGATACACCCCAGATAATATCTTATTTTACCACGCCTTGCGGGCGGTTTGCAAGCCGGATGCACCGCCGCCGGTGCATCTTTTGCTTGCTTCTTGCCGGTAAATGTGGTACTATGCCCAAAAAGGAGGGTAACTTTATGACCCAGAATGTTTGCGTTTCCGTTCAGATGGACGAAAAAAGCTTTCACGATTTTGCATCTTTTGACCTGCTGCGCCACAACAAGGGCTGGCAGCGTCCGGCGGTGTTCACCGCCATTCTGCTGGTGTGTGCCGGCATCTGCCTGAGCCAGATCGGCAAGCGGGAGGGTGCCGGGCTGCTGACCGCCGTGCTGGCCATTGTAGCCATCGGTCTGCCCGCCGTATACTTCGGTACCTTCTTTGCCAACCTCTCCAAGCAGATCAAAAAGCTGGGTCTGCCCCGCCCCTTCTACCGGCTGGAACTGGACGCCGCCGGGCTTTCGGTCTGGATGGCCGGTGAGCAGAACAAGACCGAGCCCACCAACCGCTACACTTGGAACACCGTGTACTGCGCCTACCGCACCAAAGAGGCGGTGTACATCTACGTCCAGCGGAATCAGGCCTATCTGCTGAACGAGAGCATGGATGCCGCATGGAGCCTGCTGAGCAGCGCCCTGCCCGCCGCCAGCCTGCACGACTGCCGGAAATAAGGGCACCAGAACGATTTTTCATGCGCTCCGCTTTGCTCTGCGCATGAATAGCGGAATAATTATGTTTTTTCAAACTCCCGGAGCGTCTGCGGACGCTCCGGGAGTTCTATTTTTACATAACAATTTTCACAAAACAAAAACCCACGCTGCGGCAAAGCAAAAGCGCAGCGTGGGTACGGAAATAGCGTTATAAAGTTTTAGCGGGCCAGAGTGTACTTATGCAGGGTCTTGCGCACTGCGCCGTTACCGGCGTACAGCTCCTTGACCATGCCCTCGATCTTTTCGCCCAGACCGACGGCATACAGATCCACACCGAACACGTCGGCACGGCTGTACAGAGCCTTCAGGCAGCTGAAGTCCTGCTCGCCTTCCTTGACCTCCAAGGGGTTGACGATGGCCTGCAGCTCAGCCAGCAGCGGATCGGGAGAGATCTCAAAGGGCTGGCCGTTGTCGTCGATGCCCTTCAGGTAGCGGGCATAGCCTGCCAGCACCAGCGGGATCAGCACAAGGTTGGACTTGTCCAGACCACGCTCCTCGTAAGCCTTGATGGTCTCGCCGAAGCGGATGGCCAGCTTCTGAGAGGTATCGGTAGCGATACGCTGGGGAGCATCGGGCATAAAGGGGTTGGGCAGACGGCGGTTGATGACAGCGCCGATGAACTCGTAGGGGTTCAGAACGCCGGGATCAACCACAACGGGCATAGCCTCGATATAGCCGATCTTCTGGATGAAGGAGCGCAGATCCTCGTCTGCCATCTCGGCAGAGATGAGGTTGTAACCCAGCATGCAACCATAGATGGACATGGCAGTGTGCAGGGGGTTCAGGCAGGTGCAGACCTTCATCTTCTCGATCTTGTCCACGGTCTCGCGGTCGCAGTACAGCACACCGCCCAGCTCCAGCGGAGGACGACCGTTGGTGTAGTGATCCTCGATGCACAGGTACTGGGTCTCCTCGGCGTTGACGAAGGGAGCGGTGAAGGTGTGCTTCTCGGTCACGATGGTGTAGTTGTCCTCAAAGCCGTCCTTGGCCAGCATCTCCTGCACCTTTGCGTCCGGGCGCGGGGTGATCTTATCGATCATGCTCCAGGGGAAGGTGATCTTGGTCTCGTCCTGCACATAGGCCAGGAACTCGGCGGGCACCAGACCCTGCTTCACCCACTTTGCAGCGTAGGCGTGGACGGCAGTCTTGACCTTATCGCCGTTGTGAGAGCAGTTATCCATGCTCTGCACGGTCAGGGGCAGCTTGCCGGCCTTGAAGCGCTCGTACAGCAGAGCGGTGACCTTGCCCATGGCCAGCACGGGGGTCAGGCCGCGCTCCAGATCAGCGGGAGCAACGCCGTAGCCCTTCTCGGTGATGGTAAAGGAGATCATCTGCAGGCTGGGGTTCTGGAAGATCTCCACCAGACGTGCCCAGTCGGCACCGAAGGAGTAGTCAGCCTTCAGGCTCTCGGTAACGGAAGCGATGACCTTCTTCTCGATCTCGCCGGTGGACTTCAGGCAGACCAGCAGGCTCAGGTTATCGTAGGGCTGGTAAGCCTTGTCGATGATCTCGTAGTCGAAGCTCTCGGCCACGATGACACCGCGGTCGTACTTGCCGCTGTTCAGTGCGTCGTTCAGCACGGCAGCGGGGAAAGCACGGAAGATGTTGCCGGCACCGAAGTGCACCCAAGTGGGCTCGGCGTGGGTCTTGGCCTTGACAGCCTCGATGTCGAATTTGGGCAGCTCGTAGCCCTTTTCTGCCCACTCGGCGGACAGATTGCCGTTTTTGATATCAGACAGCTTCATAATCATCAGCCCTTCTTTTCTTCATCCAGACGGTCCAGCAGATCCCAGATACCCAGCATATACTGGATGCCCAGAGCGCGGTCATACTTGCCATAGCCGGGGCGACAGACGCCGGGGCCTTCCTCCCACAGCTGACGGCCGTGGTCGGGGCGGATGTAGCCTTCAAAGCCGCAGTCATGGTAAGCGCGCATCACCTCAATGATGCCGGTCTCGCCGCAGCAGTCGCGGTGCGCAGCCTCAGAGAAGTCGCCGTTGGGGAAGTGGTGGATATTGCGGACGTGGCCGAAGGCAATGCGGTCGCAGTGCTTGCGGATGATCTCGGCACAGTTATTGTTGGGGTTTGCGTTCAGGCTGCCGGTGCACAGGGTCAGGCAGTTGTACGGATCGTCCACCATCTTCAGGAAGCGGTCGATGCTGGGCTCGTCCACCAGCAGGCGGGGCAGGCCGAAGATATCCCAAGGAGGATCGTCCATGTGGATGGCCATCTTGATGTCGCACTCGTGGCAGGTGGGCATCAGAGCTTCCAGGAAGTACTTCAGGTTCTCCCACAGCTTCTCCTTGGTGACAGGGGCGTAAGCCTTGAACAGCTCGTCCAGCTTTGCCATGCGCTCCGGCTCCCAGCCGGGGAAGGTCATGTTGTACTTCTCGGTGAAGGACATGATATACTCGGCCATCGCCTTGTAATCGCCCTTGATCTTGTCCTTCTCGTAGAACAGTGCGGTGGAACCATCGCCTACCGGATGGAACAGGTCGGTACGGGTCCAGTCGAAGATGGGCATGAAGTTGTAGCAGATGACCTTGACGCCGAACTTGGACAGGTTGCGGATGCACTGCTTGTAGTTCTCGATATACTGGTCGCGGGTGGGCAGACCGATCTTGATATCGTCGTGCACATTGACGGACTCGACAACATCCATGTCAAAGCCGTAGGCGTGGATCTGGTCTGCAACCTTCTGGATCTCGTCGATTTCCCAAATCTCGCCGGGCATCTTGTTGTGCAGTGCCCAGACGATGCTGGTCACGCCGGGGATCTGCTTGATGTCGCTCAGGGTGACGGGGTCGTTGCCCTCGCCATACCAGCGCCAACCCATTTTCATAGGCATAGAGAAGTTCCTCCTGTCGTTATTTATCTTATGGCACGCGCAGTACGCCTGCACGCTCTTCTTGCTTATATTCTAATATATCAGTTATAAAATAGCAATACGCACAATGCCATTTTTTTGTGTTTATTCTTGTATACTTTACACAAAAATGGCAAAATGCCAGTTTTTTAACAAGGTTTTTGGGCAGTGTGCTGCTCTCCTTCCAAGTTTCTCCTGCTTTTGCGGTCAGCACAGCTTTTCGACCGGTTTGCGCAAAAATATGTCCTGCTTCCGTTAAAAGTCCGTTCTGTGGTACATTTGCCCTGTTATACTGCAATTACACCGAGGGACGGCAGCGTCTCCCTCATCTACTGGAAAAGAGAGGCATACTATGGACGAAAGCAACTTTGTGGTAAAGACCATCTTCCACGCCCGCGGCAGCTCCGAGGTACTTACCGAAAACTATTTTGCCACCCGGAAGGAGGCAGAAGAATTCTGCGCCCTGACCGACTACGCCATGAAGCTGAACTACGGCGCAGAGCAGCAGCTGGTGACCACCGAGATCGTGGCGCTTTGATCCGCCCGGCGAGCAGCCGGTTGACAATTCCTGTAAAAACCTTTATATTCAAGACACGCAGCGCTCCACAAAAAACGCCGGGCGCGCCATCTGCTTTTACTTTTATATATAAAGGAGGATCCGCTATGGTTTCACCTGCCAAGTGCATCGCCGGGCGTTCCGTTGCCGATTGGATCGCGGCATATCCCGTGGTCTCTGACCTCTGCGCCCTGAAGGAGACTGCATGGGTAAACCCGGACAAGCTGCCCTTTGCACAGGCTGCGGCTGCCTGCCCGCTGACTTTGGCCGACATTGAGGACGCCGCCGCACGGCTGGAGCGGTTTGCGCCCTACCTTGCCGCCGTCTTTCCCGAGACCGCTGCGGCGGGCGGCATCATCGAGTCCCCTGTTCAGCCCATCCCCCGGATGCAAAAAGTGCTGGAGGAGCGCAGCGGTACCCCCATCGCTGGGCAGGCATGGGTCAAGTTGGACAGTCACCTGCCTATTTCCGGCTCCATTAAAGCCCGGGGCGGCATTTATGAAGTGCTGAAAACCGCCGAGGACATTGCCCTGCACAGCGGAATGCTGCATCTGACCGACAACTACGCCGTTCTGGCAGAAGAGCGCTTCCGCAAGCTGTTCTCGCAGTATTCCATTGCGGTGGGCTCCACCGGCAATCTGGGGCTTTCCATCGGCATCATGAGCGCGAAGCTGGGCTTTCAGGTCACCGTGCACATGTCCGCTGACGCGCGGCAATGGAAAAAAGACCTGCTCCGCAGCCGGGGCGTCAAGGTGGTGGAGTACGCCTCTGATTACAGCATCGCCGTGACCGAGGGTCGCAAGCTGGCGGCGGGCGACCCCTACTGCCACTTTGTGGATGACGAAAACTCCAAGACCCTCTTTCTGGGCTATGCTGTGGCTGCGTTGCGGCTGAAAAAGCAGCTGGATGCGCAGGGCGTCACCGTTGATGCGGAGCATCCCCTCTTCGCCTATCTGCCCTGCGGCGTGGGCGGCGGCCCCGGCGGTGTGGCCTTTGGCCTGAAGATGCTGTTCGGCGATGCCGCACACTGCTTCTTTGCCGAGCCCACCCACTCCCCCTGCATGATGCTGGGCATGGCCACCGGCGAAAACAGCAGCGTTTGTGTGCAGGACTTTGGCATCGACAACCGCACCGCCGCCGATGGTCTTGCCGTGGGACGCGCCTCCGGCTTTGTGGGCGGGCTGATGCGTCCCTTTATGAGCGGCTGCTACACCCTGCAGGACGAGCGGATGTACACCCTTCTGGCGCAGCTGGCAGACGCCGAAGATCTTTACCTTGAGCCCAGCGCTCTGGCGGGAATGTACGGCCCGGTGCTCACCCAGCCCGGGCAGCTGCTTGGCGCTTACACCGAAACCGCCCTGCCTGCCGGTGCGCTGGCAAACGCCACCCATCTGGTCTGGGCCACCGGCGGGAATATGGTCCCCCGGGAAGAAATGCAGCGCTACTACGCAAAAGGTAAGGCGCTGGCACAGCAATAACAAACAAAAGCCGCCTTTCGTGCCAACCAGCACAAAAAGCGGCTTTTTATCGTTTTATTTCAGGAGCAAAGAGCCTTGCGGAAGCTTATTCCGGCAGGTCCTCTTCGTTCTCGAGAGAGTGCCAGACGTTCTGGACGTCATCGTTATCTTCCAGAGAATCCAGCAGCTTGCCCATCAGCTTCAGCTGATCGGGGTCGGTCAGGCGGGTGGTGGTCATGGGCACCATGGCCAGATCGTCGGACAGGATCTCGTAGCCCTTCTCCTCCAGAGCCTTGACCACAGCGGAGTAGTTCTCGGGATCAGTGGTGACCTCGGCTGCGTCCTCGCTGGCATCAAAGTCCTCGGCACCGGCATCCAGAGCGTCCATCATGGCCTCGTCGGCGTCCTTATCCTCCAGAGAGATGTCGATGACGCCCTTCTGGTTGAACAGGAAGGCCACGCAGCCCATAGCGCCCAGATTGCCGCCGTTCTTATCGAAGTAGTGGCGCAGGTCGGCAGCGGTACGGTTGCGGTTGTCGGTCAGGGTCTCCACCATGACTGCCACGCCGCCGGGGCCGTAGCCCTCGTAGGTGATGGCCTCGAACTCGGTCTTGTCGCCGCCCTCGGCCTTCTTGATGATACGCTGGATGTTATCGTTGGGCACGCTCATGCGCTTTGCCTTGGCGATCAGATCTGCCAGCTTGCTGTTGGAAGCCGGGTTGGGGCCACCGTCACGGACGGCAACGCTGATCTCGCGGCCGATCTTGGTAAAGACCTTGGCGCGGGCGCCGTCAGTCTTTTCCTTCTTGCGCTTAATGTTATTCCATTTGCTATGTCCAGACATGGGAAAGAGCCTCCTAAATTTATCGGTATCTCCGCCTGCGGGCAGACGGGCTGTGGTCGCCCGCTTGTGGCAGCACACAAAATCTAACTCTATTATTTTATCACAATCCACCGGCGCGTTCAAGCCTGAAAAGCCCGATTTTCGCCCGGATGCGTGTAAATCTGCGGTTTACAGCAGCCGCAGTGCCTTGGGATAGTGGTTTTTCACCCGCCCGCCGGACACCTTGCCGCCGCCCAGCGGCCAGCCGTCCACGGTCACGCAGCACCAGCCGTCCGCTGCCGTGCGGGCTTCCACCTCGCGGCCGGAGAGGTACTCGGTGCAGCGGCAGTCGGCAAGGGTCAACTGCTCGCAGTTCGTGCACAGGCTGCCAAAGGCCGTAAACAGATGATGCTCCGGCACAAAGCGGCCCTTCTGCACGCTGCCCACAAACACCCCCGCCCGCAGCACATGAAGTCCCGTCTGCGGAAAGGCCACCGGCAGCAGCACACCACCGCCGTGCACCACAGCCGGGCGCTGCGCCAGCGCGGGGAAATACTGCCGGGCAAACTCCTGCCATGCGGCAAGGCTCTGCGTAGGGGTGGTCTCCCCTGCCCCGGTATCCCGGGTGCGGCGGCTCGTGCCCTGTACTGCATCCCGGCAGGCGCGGCTGTCTGCGCGGCGGGCGCTGCGGGCATCTGCGGTCTTGGCAGGCTTTGCCTTGCCCTTGCCCTTTTTGCCCGCCTGTGCAGCAGCGGCAAGCCAGAGCTGCTCCTCCGGGGTGTATTCCCCCTCCGGCGGCAGGGTGCGGGGCGTGCCGGCCTTGACCAGCCTAGCCATAAAATGCCCCTCACCGCCCTGACAGGGCCAGATGCGGCGCACCTTGCTTACATCCAGCGGCAGACCGGCAGTGCGGTTTTCCTCACCTGCACTGCCAAAGGTGTAGTCCACGTTGCCCAGCACATCTGCCAGTACAAACTCCGGGTGGCGCTGCAAAAAGGCCGCTACCTGTCCTTCGTCCTCCTCCGGCGCAAAGGTGCAGGTGGAGTACACCAGCTGCCCGCCGGGAGCCAGTGCTGCTGCGGCGCAGTCCAGTATCTGCGCACCCAGCTCTGCGCACTGCTTTACCAGTGCCTCGCAGTGCTGCTGCAGCGCTACCGGCTCCTTGCGGAACATTCCCTCACCGGAGCAGGGCGCGTCCACCAGCACCCGGTCGAAAAACTCCGGCAGCGCCTCGGCAATGCGGGCGGGGGTCTCGTTGAGCACCACGGCGTTGGAAACGCCCATGCGCTCAAGGTTGCTTTTTAAAATTTCGGCACGCGCAGCCACATACTCGTTGCTCACTAGCACACCGCGCCCCTGCAATGCCGCCGCCAGCTGGCTGCTTTTGCCGCCGGGTGCGGCGCACAGATCCAGCACCCGCATCCCCGGCTGTACTCCCAGCAGCGGCGCTGCCGAAGAAGCCGAGGGCTCCTGCGAATAGAACACACCCGCATGGTGGTACGGATGCCGTCCGGGCTTAAAGTCCGGCTGATGCACCACAAAAGCCGCCTTGCAGAAGGGCGAGGGTTCCAGCGGGAAATCTGCCCTCTGCGCAAACTGCTCCGGTGTGGTGCGCAGCGCCGACACGGTTACCCCGCGCTCTGCCGTCTGCTGCGGGGCGGCATACAGCTGCTCGTATCGCTGGCCCAGCAGGGCACGTTCCCGCTGCTCAAAATATTCCGTAGGCATATTCTTTTCCTCCCATGGGATGTATAAAGCCGCCGGCTGCGGCCACACTATGGACTGTGAGGGCGGTCCCGCCCCCACAGCAACGACCGAAAGGAGCATTCACACCATGGAAAACCGCAGTGAGAACCGCAGTACCAATTGCAAGAACCAGACCTCTAACCGTACCAGCAGCAAGACCACCAACAGCGCCACCAACGAACACAAGCACCCCAACCAGTACACCAAGGGTGCCGATGACGAGAGCGCCAAGAACTCCACCAACAGCCGTTCCAGCAACGCAAAAAACAGCCGCTGATGGCGTAAGCAACATCTGACGGACCGCAGATGCCAACAAGCAAAGCCCGCTGCCCTCCACCACTGGTTTCCAGTGCGGAAAGCAGCGGGCTTTCGCATTCTTATTTCTGGTCAGGGTCAAACTGCTGCCACAGCACCTCAAACAGCTGGTGCACGCGCTCCAGCTGTCCGTTCAGGTACAGCCAGCCCAACAGGCACTCGAAGCCGGTGGAGGCACGGTATTCCTCCGGGGAGGCGTGCTTGGCTACGCTGGCCTTGCTGGCATTGCGGCCGCGCTTGAACACGGCCAGCTCGTCCTCGGTGAACAGCGGCTCCAGCAGCTGCTCCTCTCTGAACTGCGCCTTGGCAGAGACATACTTGACCTTTTCGGCATTCAGCTTTCCGGCGGAAAGGCGGTGGTGCTCCACCAGACGCTGGCGCACCAGCAGCTCCAGCACGCTGTCGCCTACAAAGGCCAGCGCCAGTGGGCTGAGCTCCCGCGGGTCGATCTTTTCTGATTCGTTCATGATGCTTTATCCTTAGAAGATATAGTCGAACTGATAATCGCCGATGAGGATGGTATCGTTCTCTTCCACGCCCTTCTGCACCAGCGCGTCCAGAATGCCGCTCTCGCCCAGCTGACGCTGGAAGAACTGCAGGCTCTCGTAGTCGTCCACGTTGCTGCCGGCCAGAATATACTCCAGCCACGGGGCATCCACGCTCCACACATGGGCTTCCATGCGCTGGATGGTGAAATCGCGGCCATTCTTCTTGGGCTCCTGCTTTTTGTACTCGGGGGTGAACACCGGCACCTGCGGGATATCTTTGAGGCGGTTGTACACGAGCCCCGGCAGCTGCTTTACGCCCTGCATGGTGGCGGCAGAGATGGCCACGAAGGTCAGCCCCTTGCCCTCCACATACTGGCGGAAGGTCTCGATCTGCTCCTCGGTGGCAAGGTCGCACTTGTTGCCCACCACGATCTGCGGGCGCTCGGCCAGCACGGAGCTGAACTTGGCCAGTTCCTCGTTGATCTTTTCAAAGTCCTCGATGGGGTCGCGGCACTCGCTGCCGGAAACGTCAACGACGTGCAGCAGCAGGCGGCAGCGCTCCACATGGCGCAGGAAATCATGTCCCAGACCGACGCCCTCGCTGGCACCCTCGATCAGGCCGGGGATGTCGGCGCAGACAAAGCTTGCGCCCTCACCCACCGACACAACGCCCAGCGTGGGCACAAGGGTGGTAAAGTGATAGTTGGCGATCTTGGGCTTAGCGGCGCTGATGGTGGAGATGAGGGTGGACTTGCCCACGTTGGGGAAGCCGATCAGACCCACATCTGCAATCAGCTTCAGTTCCAGAGTCACCTGCAGATCCTCGCCGGGCATACCGGGTTTTGCAAACTTGGGGATCTGGCGGGTGGGGGTGGCAAAATGGCTATTGCCCCAGCCGCCGCGGCCGCCCTTTGCGGCAACGAACGAGGTCTTTTCGGACATATCCGCCATAACGGCGTTCGACTCCGCCTCGCGGATTATCGTTCCGCGCGGAATCTTGATAACGAGATTCTCGCCGTTCTTTCCGCGCCTGCGTCCGCCGTCGCCGCGCTTTCCGTCAGGGGCGGTGTATTTTCTCTTGTAGCGGAAGTCCGCAAGGGTCGCGAGGTTATCGTCAACTTCGAATATGATATCTCCGCCCTTGCCGCCGTCGCCGCCGTCGGGACCGCCGGACGCGACATATTTCTCGCGGTGGAAAGTCACCGCGCCGTCGCCGCCGTTTCCGGCTTTGATTTTGATTTTTGCAATATCTACAAACATAGAAGTTCCTTTACTTTTGTTTTCTTTTCGGGTTTATCTGCCCTCGCGCGCCGCCTTTATGTTTTCGACAAACTTGCGTGCGGTGTCGGTGATGCGCTGATAGTCACCGGTCTTTGCTCCTGCGGTCAGCGAGCTGCCCGCGCCGACTGCGACTGCGCCCGCCTTAATCCAATCGGCGGCATTATCGACATCGACTCCGCCGGTCGGCATCATCTTCGCGTAGGGTATCGGTCCTCTTATAGCCTTGATTATCTTCGGGCCGAAGACATCGCCGGGGAATACTTTGAGTATATCCGCGCCCGCCTCCATGGCGGCGACAGCCTCTTTGACGGTCATTATGCCGGGCATGACGGCAACTCTGTAGCGGTTGCACATCTTCACGGTCTCGGGGTCAAAATAGGGGCTGACAACGAAGTTTGCGCCGGAGAGCATGGCTATTCTCGCGGTCGGCGCATCCATGACCGTGCCTGCGCCGAGAATCATCTGCTCGGGCGTGTAGCGCTTTGCAAGCTCCTCGATAACCTTATCGGCATGGGGAACGGTGAAAGTAAGCTCGATGGCCGCGACGCCGCCCTCGATGCACGCGTCGGCGATTCTGCTCGCCTGATCGGCACTCTCCGCTCTTACGACCGCAACGATGCCGCAGTCCTGTATTTTAGTCAGTATTTGTTCTTTGTCCATTTTTATCTTCCTCTCTTATCTCTGAACTCTTGCGCCTGCGCCGTTCATAACGGCTTCGACCTCGCGTTTACTTGCCATTGACGTGTCGCCCGGGGTGGTCATCGCCAACGCACCGTGCGCTATGCCGCAGTTGACTGCATACCGGGGATCGCCCTCGGTCATCAGACCGTAGATGAGACCCGATGCGAACGAATCGCCGCCGCCGACGCGGTCGAATATCTCGAGCGAATCGAGCTTCATGCCCTCATAGAGCTTGCCGTCCGCCCAGCAGATAGCGCTCCAGTCGTTGACCGTTGCGGTCTTGACGGTTCTGAGCGTTGTTGCAACAACCTTGAAATTCGGATATACCTTAACGGCGTTTTCGATCATCTTGCAGTAGCCGTCAACATTGAGCTTCTTGAGTCCCGCGTCGTTGCCCTCGACCTCAAGACCGAGGCAGGCGGTGAAATCCTCCTCGTTGCCTATCATGACATCGATATATTTGGCTATTTCGCGGTTGACCTGCTGCGCCTTCTCCTGACCGCCGATACCCTTCCAGAGCGACGGACGGTAGTTGAGGTCATAGGAGACGACGGTGCCGTATTCCTTCGCCTTTTTGACTGCGGCGATAACGGTCTGCGCGCTCGTCTCGGACAGAGCGGCAAAAATTCCGCCCGTGTGCAGCCAGCGGACGCCGAGCTTGCCGAAGATATAGTCCCAATCAACATCCTCGGCTCTGAGCTGAGACGCCGCAGTATTGCCTCTGTCGGACACTCCAACGGCTCCGCGGATTCCGTAGCCGCGTTCGGTGAAGTTGAGTCCGTTTCGGACATTTCTGCCGATGCCGTCATAGCTCATCCATTTTATAAACGAGGTGTCGACTCCGCCCTGGAGAATGAAGTCCTCTATGAGCCTGCCGACCTCGTTATCCGCGAGGGCGGTTATGACTGCGGTGCGAAGTCCGAAGCAGCGACGCAGTCCGCGCGCGACATTGTATTCTCCGCCGCCTTCCCAAGCGGTGAAAGATCGCGAATTCTTTATTCTGCCCGCGCCCGGATCGAGGCGGAGCATTATCTCACCGAGAGATATTTCATCAAACATGCAATCCTCGGGTCTTTTGAGTTCAAGCTGCATAAATTATACTTCCTTTCCTGCCGGATATATTGATGCGGTATTCCCGCGTGGCTTTCATACATAGTTAGTATACGACGAAAACGCAATTTTTACAATAACAAACGCCAAAAAGAGCAGAAAAATCCCCCGGTTTGAAAAATTAAAACCGAGGGATTTGAAATCATATGCTGCGCAGCGTTATATCTTTTTATAAGTGAGCACGCTGAACTGCGCGCTGACGGTGAGCGAGCTCAATTTTTCGAGCTTCTCCCTGTCCTGCTGCGAGGTTTTGTAGCAATAGGGAGTCATATTGAAAAGGTCGGTTATATCCTTTTTGCTTTCAAGCGAAAAAGTATAGCATATCTTCTTTTCACCGACGAGGCGGAAGCCCTCGATATCATGCGGCGGAACTTCGTTCTCATACGGCGCGTCATACACGGCGCTTTTGAGCTCCCACAAATGCTTTTCAAGCGGTATTGCTTTGACGAATACACCGTCTTTTTTGAGCACGCGCGAAAACTCCTGCGGGCAGGCGGGCGCGAAGATATTCACGAGCGCATCGCATTCGCCGTCGCCCACGGGCAGCTTATATATGCTCGCCACGGCGCGTTCGACTCCGCAGTTTTTCGGCGCTTTTTCGAGCGCGTATTTTGAGATATCCACGCCGAGCACTTGCGGCTCAAGTCCCGATTCATCGAGCCTGCTTTTAAAATACGAAGTATACCAGCACTCGCCGCAGCCCGCGTCGAGCAGAGTACCGCCGCGCGGGAAATCCGCCGAAAGAGCTTCATAAACGGCCTCGCGCAAAGGCTCATAGAAGCCCTTTGAAAGGAAATCGCGCCGCGCGTTTATCATCAGGCGGTCGTCGCCGTGGCGCTTTGCGCCCGATGAGTTGCTCATCAGCAGATTCACATAGCCTTTTGCGGCGATATCAAAGGTGTGCCCTTGCGGACACACCCATATCTTTTCTTCTTTTTTCAGCTCCTGCGAGCATACGGGACAGCGAAAACTCATTTTGCCTGTGCAAGTTCCTTTTCTGCACCTTTGGGAGCGAACATCTCGTTGACATTGTTCTTGCCCTTATGATGATAAGGCGCTATTTTAAGTATGATATAAAACGGCACTGCGCCGAGGGTATTGAAAACTATGTCGGTCATGGTGTCCATGAGAGCGAAACGCGCGGGATCTCTGGGCTTAAAGAAAGTTCTCGTATTGTTCGCAGCCTTTGCAAGTTCATACGACCAATGCTGGGAATCGCCGCCCGCTATCTGATCGAAGCTGAACTCGAAGAGCTCCCAGCAGGTGGAGATAAAGAACGAGAAGCCGAGAGCGCAGAGCAGGACTATCGGCAGATCGCACTGCTTCTTGTCGCGCTTCTGCATGGCGGTCGCGAGCTCATAGCCCATGAACACCGCCTCAGCTCCGCCGAGCAGGTGGAGTATCTTATCCCACATGAAGATGGAATAATAGAAGTTCAGGAACGCGCCGCCGAAGGATGCGAGCAGCAGTCCGACGGACGCGACGGTCTGGCAATAGGACGGGAGCTGGCGCAGGCAGTTTTTCTCGGGCAGAGCCTGGATTATCTCCCAAGCGAACATTCCGACGAGATTTGCAAACAGCTGAAGCGCCATCTGCGTCTTCGGCAGATCCGAGGGCGGGTTGGTAAACAGAAGGCTCACCATCGCGCCGATCATGACAAGACGGAAAATCCACCAGACGATGAACTCCGACTTCTTCGCGCTCGACATAAGCCGGCTGAAATAGTTTTTCACAAATTTTTCCTCTTTTCTTTGTTTTTCCTTAAACACACGAGCTAATTATAACATCTGTGACTTTTATTTTATTCTCAATACGCAATATCGGTCTTTTTTGTATTATCCGACAAAAAGCGGGTGCTCAATTTGTATATTCATACAGTTTTCAGGCGAGGGATTTCAGCAGGCGGAAGAAAATATCTTTGAAAGTCAG
>OLWD01000539.1_pt1 | contig 17503 bp, 11 predicted proteins | sample 1673971 | NCBI WGS metagenome assembly OLWD01 (sample SAMEA103958136, study PRJEB25191) | human gut metagenome | reverse complement strand
CCTGCGGCATACAGTCGGGACGCGTGCCAATGACTATTCCCACCACATCCGGCACAACCAAAGCTTCTTCATACTTCCGGATAACCTCATCTACTTCTCCATACGTATTCGTATAAGCTTGGAAATAAGCCAGGAACTTCATATCCGGATACTTTCGTCCGAAAAAGCGCTTGCCTTCTTCCAACTGCTCCGTAATCGTTTTCTCCGTACGGCAATAGGCCGGATTAAACGTCTGGTTGTTGCAGTAAGTACATCCGCCCCAACCTTTTTCCCCATTACGGTTAGGACAAGTAAAACCCGCATTAATAGAAATCTTCTGCACCTTGAAAGGAAAGTGCAAACTCAGGAAGGTTGATAAATCATTGTATAGCATCTCTTTGTACATGAACTGATTTTAGCGCGACAAAGATACGCATTTTCAAACAAAAGTCTTAACTTTGTCCTCAGTTATCATTTAAAGAATTTATTTATTATGAAAAAATTAAGCATATTTATTATTCTGCTTATGTGCCTGTTGCCGATGAATGCGCAACAAGTAACCATCAAAGACGTAGCCAATGCTACTTATCGTGCTGAAGGAATCAGAGGTATCAGACCAATGCTGGACGGTGAGCACTATACCCAAATCAGCAGTGACGGCAAACGTCTTGTCAAATATTCATTTAAAACAGGAAAAGAAGTCGCAACTATTTTTGATGTGGAAACAGCCCGCGACTGCACCATCAAGCACTTTGATGACTATATCATGTCGCCCAATGAAAGCCTGATTCTGATTCAAACAGACACCAAGCCCATCTACCGCCATTCATTTACAGCCAATTATTATATCTTCAATGTAAAGAATAATAAGATGGAACCGCTATCTACAGGAGGACCGCAACAAGTTCCCCTGTTCTCGCCTGACGGCAACCAGATTGCCTTTGTACGCAACAACAACATCTATCTGGTCAAACTCCTGTTCAACAACAGCGAATCACAGATTACCACCGACGGAAAATACAATGAAGTATTAAACGGTATCCCCGACTGGGTATATGAAGAAGAATTCGGCTTCAACCGTGCATTCGATTTCAGCGCAGACAGCAAAATGATTGCCTATATTCGTTTCGACGAGAGCAAAGTCCCCATGTATTCTTTCCCTCTGTATAAAGGCAAATCCCCCTCATTAGACCAATATGCCACCTATCCGGGAGAATACGAATATAAATATCCGATGCCCGGCATCGACAATTCAAAAGTATCGGTACACACCTTCGATATCAAGAGCAAAGTGACCCGCAAAATAGATTTGCCTTTGGACGAAGACGGCTACATTCCACGCATCAAATTCACCAATGACGAAAATGCATTGGCTATCATGACACTCAACCGTCATCAGAACCGCTTTGACCTTTATTATGCCAATCCGCGCAGCACACTCTGCAAGCTGATGGTTCGTGACGAAGCTCCGCAATACATCAAAGAAAATGCTTACTCAAATATTACTTTTTACCCTGAGCACTTCGTTGTAATGAGTGAAAAAGACGGATACAATCATTTATATCTTTACACCGCCGGCGGAAACCTGGTCAAACAAATCACCAAAGGAAATTTTGAGGTAAAAGACTTTTTGGGTTGGGATCAGGCAAACAACACCTTTTATTTTACCAGCAATGAAGGCAGCCCTCTCCGCACAGCCGTTTATAAGATAGATGCCAAAGGAAAAAAGACCAAGCTTTCAACTCAGGAAGGCAGCAACAGTGCCATCTTTAGTAAAAACATGAAGTATTTCGTCAACACATACTCCAGTGCCAATATACCTCCTGTCATCACTCTGAACGACAACAAAGGAAAAGTGCTGACCACTTTGGTTGACAATCAAAAGTTGAAGCAACAGATGTCGGGGCTGAATATGCCGAGCAAAGAGTTCTTCACATTCAAGACCACAGACGGAGTAGAGTTGAACGGTTGGATAATGAAACCCGCCCATTTCGATACCAACAAGAAATATCCTGTCATCCTGCACCAATACAGCGGTCCCGGCTCTCAGCAAGTTCTTGACCGCTGGGGAATAGGAGCCATGGGTAACGGAGGACTTTTTGAAGCTTACATGGCAGATAAAGGCTTCATCATGGTATGTGTAGACGGACGTGGAACCGGCGGACGCGGTGCTGAATTTGAAAAGTGTACCTACCTCAACCTAGGAGTAAAAGAAGCCAAAGACCAGGTAGAAACTGCTAAATACCTCAGCACCCTGCCCTATATAGACGGCAACCGCATCGGCATCTGGGGATGGAGTTTCGGTGGCTACAACACATTGATGTCAATGAGCGAAGGCACTCCGATATTCAAGGCAGGCGTCGCCATTGCCGCCCCTACCGATTGGCGTTTCTACGACTCGGTATACACAGAACGCTTCATGCGCACTCCCAAAGAAAACATGGAAGGCTACGAAGCCTCATCAGCCATCAACCGCGCCAACAAATTACACGGCGAATTGTTATTGATTCACGGTTCGGCCGATGACAATGTGCATCTGCGGAATGCTGCCGAATACAGTGAAGCATTGGTACAAGCCGACAAGCAATTTGACATGCAGGTTTACACCAACCGTAACCATGGCATTTTTGGCGGCAATACACGCCACCACTTGCTCACCCGTGTAAGCAACTTCTTTATTGAGAATCTGAAATAATAGATATCTATCAGGCACGGGTTACCGTGCCTGAAAAAACAAATAACCATGAATCACGTTAAAAAACCGGACTGGCTGAAAATAAGCATAGGTGCAAATGCACGATATGCCGAAACAAAACATATTGTAGATTCTCACAAACTGCACACCATCTGCAGCAGTGGTCGTTGTCCCAATATGGGTGAATGCTGGGGAAAAGGAACAGCCACATTTATGATAGGCGGAAATATCTGTACCCGTTCGTGCAAATTCTGTAACACACAGACCGGCCGCCCCCTTCCCCTCGACACAGAAGAACCCACCCACGTAGCAGAATCCATCCAATTAATGAAGCTCTCACATGCCGTCATCACTTCGGTAGACCGCGATGATTTGGATGATTTAGGTGCTTCCCATTGGGCTAAAACCATTCTTGAAATAAAAAGATTAAACCCCGAAACCACCTCCGAAGTACTGATTCCCGACTTTCAGGGAAAAAGCGAACTGATACAGCAAGTTATCGACGCCAAGCCCGATATCATTTCGCACAACATGGAGACAGTTCGGCGCATAAGCCCGCTGGTGCGCAGTGCCGCCGATTATGACACCAGCCTGAAGGTTATCAAGCAGATAGCCGACAATGGCATCACGGCAAAATCCGGCATTATGGTAGGATTAGGCGAGACACAAGAAGAAGTAGAGCAGGTTATGGACGATCTCTTGGCTCACGGCTGTAAAATAATGACCATCGGCCAATACCTGCAGCCCACCCACAAACACTACCCGGTGGCAGAATACATCACCCCCGAACAGTTCAGGATATACCGTGAAATAGGATTAAAAAAAGGATTTAAAGAAGTAGAAAGTGCGCCTCTGGTACGTTCTTCCTATCATGCAGAAAAACATATTAAATTTAAAGGCTAATCCGCAAACCTATTTTATATCTTATTTGTTATAAAGATATAAAAGAGATAGAGAGAATGAAATCATTACTAGAGTATAAGAATTTAATCATGTCTACAGGATTAATTCCTACTATTGTATGCATGATTTTATGTATTTTTTTTTCCGATGCATACGTTTTATATGCCTGTAGTTTAGCCGGTCTGCTTTATGTATTATACAGACTGGCCAAACCTCCCATCTACCGCCCCAACTTAGTGCTATTGCATGCTACGTTGGCGCTTGTTGTATGCTCAGTCATTAAACTTATCAGTGGAGATTCATTAATTCCTGACCGCACCGTTCCCATTATACTGGAAATTATAATCCTCAGTTTTTCCTTGTTTTATCTTATCGAGCCGATTGTTTACAACAAGATATTTTCATTTTTCAATTATAAAATATCCATTTTGAATTGTTGGTCCACTCGAATCATCGCCATCTTCAGCGGCATTCATTTATTCATACTATGCATCATTTATTTATTATTCAATCCCCTGTCCTATCCTGTTCTCTACATATTAACGCATATTCTCCCTCCATTAATATATATAATTTCCATTGCCGTCAACTACATTCTTATAAAATCCATCGGTACGAGTTACCAAAGAATGCCGTTTCTTCGGATAGCCCCCATCTGCAACGGAAAAATTTACGTACTTCCGCGCAATACCCACAGCGAAGAACCCGGTAAACTGGATATTCCGATGGAAGACTATATCTATGCATGTAAAACAGATACAGATAAATATGCCAAAGAGATTGAAAAGAAATATGGCCGATACATCGATGGGAATACCCTTCCCCGTTTCAGTCTTAAACACATAATAAGCTCATCCAAAGGTGCTTCCTCTAAAACAGTCTTATTATACATTCTTCCATTGGATAATGAAAACCAAATTCATTTTGAGGGAGGTAAGTTCGTCAGCCCCGAAGAGATAGAAGCCGACGAACACAACTACAGTTCATTTTTGAAAGAAGAAATTGAACATCTGGACGTAGTAGCCCAAATGTGGAAAGAATTCAAATAAGTTCAATAGTTACTCCCTCACAAATCCCAAGACAGTCACTTCCGCCAATGCCGCCGGAATCTGTTGAGTATTGTCCATGAAACTAATCCGGACAAACCGCCCTTTTACTTTTCCGGCATCCGTCTGTATCTCATATCGGGAAACAGGCGTCCGGTTCTCCTTCATATCCTCTATCACTCTCCATTCTTTCCGATCATCAGACACCTCCACCCGGAATCGATAAACAGCTGTTTGCGGAAAAACCAAAGTAATTTGTTGCAAATCCAATCCCTTTTCCGTATCAAGTAACCAATAAGGCGAAGCATCCCCTTTCGCAGCCTGCCACCAAGTAGCCACATTTCCATCGGCAGCCAATGCAGCCACATAACCTTCAGACTGACTGCCGGTAAAAGTCGGATTATTACGTCCGAAAGTCTGCAACGGACGTTCCCTATTGGCTGAAGCGTAACGAACATACGGACGCTCTCTCACCTGTGGAGTCACATTCGGCACATATTGAGGAGCCCCTTCAAACACCAGTTCCACACGTGCCGGAACCAATCCCGGAGAAGAAGCCTCGATAAGGGTCTTTCCAGCATAATACGAACGGAAAGCAATAGCCGCTTTTCCATCCTGTATACGGATATCACTATCTTGTTTAAAAGTAATGGACGTCCCCGTAGGAAACTCACCGGGACCTGCTACCAACTTTAATGTCACCTCGGGAGAATTACTGATTTCTTTTCCCTGTGCATCCAGCACCGTCACCGTCAGTTGTACATCATCCATACCATCAATACGAATCCCCATTGTCTTATCCGCTTCCAACTTCAGTTTAGCCGGAATACCGGGCTTTGCCCATTCGGGAGGTGCTATATGATTATATTCATTCCGATACCAATACCATGAACGCTTGGGAATACGGAAATAGTCCACTATCCCCATCTTGCCCAACTGACTTCCGGCAATACTTCCGTGATCAAACCCACACCAGATAGCCTGTCCGCTTCTCCACTCATAACCTTTCCATCCATCATTCTTTTCCAAATCTCCCCACCCCGGCATATATTCTCCCGGTCGGTCGGCAGTCGTACTGCCATATTCGGAAACCACTCCCGGAATCCCCGGATTCAGAAAATCAGGCTGAGTGGCTCCATCTCCATTATAACCACCGATATCTCCCAGCTTATCAATTCTTCCCACTCCCAACGGACGCTGCGCCCCACCTATTGCAGCAGGCCGTGTCGGGTCAAGCTGATGCGACAAAGCCACCATCTTTTTCAATAACTCCCTCACTCCGTCCATAGCCTCCGGTGCCGAGAAAAAAGCCTCATTACACATACTCCATGCCACAATAGAAGGATGATTGCGATGAATGCGAATCATCTCCCCCAACTGCTGTAATGCACTGGCATCAAATCCGGGTCTGTGTTTGTCATAGACGGGATACGCGCTCGAGTTCCAATACCCGTCAGGACCGAATCCCCCAATCCCCCAAAAAGGAGCTTCCGACCAGAATAACATACCCATTTCATCACAAGCCTTAGAGAAAGCAGGTGCATGCGGATAATGCGACCCTCTGATAAAATCAAAACCAGCCTCCTTCATTTGCTTCACATCGCGCCTCATGGCAGCCTCCGTCACCGCATCTCCCCACCCGGCCTGATCTTGATGAACATTCGCTCCTTTAAAGAAAAGATGTTCTCCATTCAAAAAGAATCCTCTGTCCGCTGTCCATTCAAACCAACGAAAACCGAATACAGTCTCTTCAGAGTCAAGCAATTCATTTCCCTTATATAGCAAACTCACCAACTTATAAAGACTCGGATGAGCAGGATGCCACAACTCCGGTTCATTTACGGCAGGCGTAACCTGCACAAATTGCTTACTGTCATTTGCCCCGACATACTCGGTCGTAGTGACAGAAGTCACCGCTTCCCCATTCAGTTTCCGAACCTCAGTCACCAATTTATACTCCGAAGACAGACTTGAGCGGTTGCACACCTCCGTAGCCACCTTAACGGTAGACGCTTTTCCCCTGTTCTCCTTCAGTTCGGGAGTGATGACAAACGTACCATACCAATCAATATAAGTCTTCGATTTCTGCACGAGCCTTACATTGCGATAAATCCCCCCACTGAAGACATGCTCTCCCGCACGCGGTGCCACATCAGGTTTCCATATATTATTAACACGCACTGCCATTTCGTTATTACCTGCCTTCACAGCTTTAGTCACATCGACAGAGAAGCCGGTATATCCTCCGACATGGCTTCCCACCTTTTGTCCGTTTATATAGATTTCAGCTTCTTGAAAAACACCGTCGAACTCAATGAAAGTACATTTCTTCAAGTCATCTTCCGACAACCTAAAACTCTTGCGATACCATCCATACCCCACATAAAAATCTTTCGACATAAAATAAGGAATACTGAACGAATGCGGCACTCCCACCGTTTCCCAACCCGAATCATTATACCCGATTCTTTCGGCTCCCCGTACATCTCCGTGTGCATATTTCCATTCACGATTAAAGTTGATCTTCTTCCTTGGAGATTCAGATTGCTGTGCTTTTATCACACTGCAAAAGAGGCAGATACAAAAAGCAAATAATAATTGTGCGTTCTTCATTTCTTGATATTTTATTGTTTCATCCTATTTTTGAATAGACAAAGATAAAACTTTTTCATGATAATTCGTTTTTTGATAACGCAAATGTACTATCGTATCCGTCTTACAAAGAAACTATTGGGAGCACAAGACAGCACTGAAATACTGAATACTTTCACTTCTGATTTTTAATAAATTACAACCTACTATGTACTAATTGTGTACTGTAAAGTATACTTTCCTGCTTTTGTAAATGAAATATTGTCAGGAAAGGAAATTTGCTTGTTTTCCCATTGTCCTTCATCCGATTTGCAAAAAACGAAGAAAGCCAAAGGCAATATCCACAAGAGCCATCTATTTTTTTAATTTTGTCATCCTATCATTTTTTATGGTTTTAGTACCCTAAACTCGCACTGAGACGTGCCTAAGTTTCCTAAGCCATCTGTCCCTTCTATCACGCCCACAAAGCTTGTATTGATATCCGAACAGAAGAACTCCACTTCGGCTTCTCCTTTTTCATCGGTGATGATATCCGGCTTCCACAGCAAGACGTTCCGCGCGTCCGGTAGCGGGCTTTGCATGTCCAGCTCATCGGGTTGGTAGAACTCACGCGTGCCGTAATAGCCTTTTACACGCCATAGGTTGTTCATGCGAAGAAGTTCTTCTTCAGTATAAACAACACCTTGATAAATAACAGTTTGTCTATCTTCAACTATAAAATGGCTACCACTTGCGTTATATTTAAATTTAGCAATTTCATAAGTCTTTCCCCAAACAGGCGGCTTCCGCCCTTCGGCACGACACTTTCCCAATTCATTATGATGTGCACTGTAATCTGTTCTATAGTTTATTAAATAGTTACAAGTTGTACAAACATAAACACTATTTAAATCCATTTGCGCCAAACTATCCAACCTCCCCATCATCTTATCCCGAAATATTCTTCTCTTCTTACCTGTAACTGTTATCTCGGATAAAAGAATACTACTGTCCTGACTGATGACCGGATAATCAAGTGCCAAATCAGAAACAACCAACGAGGAATTCATACAAGCAAAGAAAGACTGACAAGACTTCCGTAAGCTGTCTGCCTTATAAAAAGACTCTTCTGCAACTATGGAGGGTTTATATTCATCTTTATCCAGCATCGGCTTCAAATAAACATATCCGCCCCTCAAGGCAATCATTTGGTCGGTTGACACTGTAAACCTTCCCAAAGAATCGACAATGATAAACTGGCTTTTGGTACTCGGACCGGAAACCTGAATCAATTGTCCTCCGTTCGCCAGTTCTTTCTGTTTCTTTTTTCCTATTATCTGTTTTCCTTTGATTTCATCCGAAAGGAAACAATCCGCCAGTGTTGCCGAATCCGCTTTTTCCCATACATACCTGCGCCACCCTTGGGTAAGCAGCAACAGGTCGAGAGCAGCCTGGCGGTCTTTGTTGTTGCTATCAAAGTAATACGCCGGGTTATGGATATTACCCTTTATCTCGGTGGAAAGGTAGCAATACGAAAGCATATTCTCAGGATTCAGTTCATTCTGATAAGCACGGTCGAAAATGCTCAGCCCCAGATGCGCCTGTACAGGATTGCCCGCCTCATCCGTTACCTTTACGTTCAGTTTGCCCTTGCCACGGGTAAAGTAGCGCGCACTGTCCGTGTTCAATTCGATGTGCAATTTCCGTTCGGGATGGATATACACCAAGCGTTCCGCCATTGGCTGACCGTCGGTATTGTATAAAGTAAACTCGGCAATGCCCTGCATCGGAAACTCTTTCAATGGGATTCGGATTTTCAATCTCTCGCTCAAGGTGCCTGTTGCCGTGCAGCAAAGCCCGCCGCGCATTTTGCCTTCCAGCTTGATTGCCTGCGCCGCAGCCCCTTTCGGTTGGGAAAGAAGAAACTCCAGATACTCATCCGTCTGTTTACGCAAATGGACGGACAACCCCGAAGATACCACTTCCGCAAATGGGAACTCCCTTCCATCGGACAACACCGCCTTATATGAAGCTCCTTTTATCGGAAGGATAAACACAAAACCCATACCGTCGTGCACGGACTCTAATTTAGCAATGTCCTTGCCATTCTCCAGCAGCACTCCTTTTACCTTTGCCGGCATACCCTTCTCGTCCAGTGCTTTAAAAGCCACCTTGGTGGGAATTCCGTCAATCAGATAACCACCTTCGGGGAAGAAGGAAAACCGGGCAACAGGTTGGTCTTTTTCCTGCGGGGTATTCGTTCCTTTGTAGGCTATGCTCTTTACCACACGTATCTTCTTGGGATAGACCGGACGCAACGTGTCATTCAGAAAAGAAAAGCGGGTATAGGCATGGATGCGGTAATCGCCCTCCTTCAAGTCCTTGTCCACATAGACGTGCCCCTCGGCAATGCCGGAAAGGATGGGGTATTTCTCCTGCCATACGATGCTGTCCTTGGCATTGAGCATTTCCACAAACAGCGTCTTGCTTCGCTCGGAAAGAGCAAGGCTCTGAGCGTCCAGAGTGTAAGTCTTGAACCAAAGGTCTTCACCGGTCTCGTAAATCCCCTTGTCTGTCTGGAGATAGACCAATTCGAGAGATACGTTTTGGCTGTGTCCTGCTATAGAGAAGCAAAAGACAAACAATAGAAGAAAGTGTTTAACATTCATTGTTCATCTATTCTTGAATAGCCCTTACACTAAATATGCCGAACGTAAGGTAATCGTCATCTTCTACCTCCGTTCCGATTTTCTCTATGTTCAATCCTTCAGGAGAGACAAAGGAATTGGTCCAATTCCACTCTTTGCCTGTGCCCAGCTCGGTTTCTCCCAAATAGCGGAACTGTTCATCCATCATCACCACCACAAGGTTTTTGCTATCTATCGGAGTCTTCGGAGTGGCATTCGGCATGCCTCTCAACAAATAACGATAATACACTTTACGGTAGGGGTCGTGCAGAATGGCCGCATATCCGTCCTGTCCCAAAAAGGCTTCAAGCATCTGTTCGTTCGAAGGTTCCTTGTCCAAGCCGCAATCTATAGAACAGATGTCTCCGGCGACATTGCTGCCGCCATACACTTTTACCGCTTCGTCCTTATTCCAGTCCGACAGGTATAGGTCGTGTGAATTGGTAAAGCTGTGAACCATTTTGCCTTCCGGGGTAAACGCCGGATAAGACATTTGAATCAAATCACCTCCCCAATTGGCTCCTTCGAACAGTTCTTCGGGATAAAGATGATGGTAAGCCACTTCATTGCTCGCCAAATCGATTGCCGCCGTGAAGCGGAACTCCTCCCGTTTTCTCATAGCCTTCGAGAAAGGGGCAAAGCCGGGAAGCAGCAGATGATTGTCCTTCAGCATCATGGGGGCTACAGGAGACAACATATATTGGGGGTGGGTCAACGCCCATTCTTTGTCCGTTTGGTCCAGCAAAGTAACTTTGTTGCGTACCTTTCCCGAACTGTCCGTCAATGCCACTTCAATAAAAGGGCGATTAAAAACATAAATGGAATCCGGGCTTTTGATATAGTAAGCGGCAGCACTCATAATGGCATTGGCACCTTCGCGTTCGAAGGTGATTCGCTTTAGATAGGTAGTATCTGAATAACGATAGAAATAAATGGAATTATTCCGCGCATTTAAAAACGTAAGTATTTGATTACGCTTGTCATCATTCCAAAGCTGTATGTACACAGGTCTGTTCTTGGTTTCCGTATTAATACGAAATTTCTTCGTACCAATCTCCACCAATTCTTTATGGGCTTGTAGTTTGCCTTTAAATTCATTTTCTATACATTTTCGGTTACTGCTATTACAGCCCGTAAGTAATAGGACGAAAATCCCTAACGCATAAAAAGTTTTCTTCATATTTCTCTATCCGATTATTAATGTTTTGTTACTTATTTATGGTTTCAATACTCTAAACTCACACTGAGACGTGCCTAAGTTTCCTAAGCCATCCGTTCCTTCTATCACACCCATAAAGTTTGTATTGATATCCGAACAGAAGAACTCCACTTCGGCTTCTCCTTTTTCATCGGTGATGATATCCGGCTTCCACAGCAAGACGTTCCGCGCGTCCGGTAGCGGGCTTTGCATGTCCAGCTCATCGGGTTGGTAGAACTCACGCGTGCCGTAATAGCCTTTTACACGCCATAGGTTGTTCATGCGAAGAAGTTCTTCTTCAGTATAAACAACACCTTGATAAATAACAGTTTGTCTATCTTCAACTATAAAATGGCTACCACTTGCGTTATATTTAAATTTAGCAATTTCATAAGTCTTTCCCCAAACAGGCGGCTTCCGCCCTTCGGCACGACACTTTCCCAATTCATTATGATGTGCACTGTAATCTGTTCTATAGTTTATTAAATAGTTACAAGTTGTACAAACATAAACACTATTTAAATCCATTTGCGCCAAACTATCCAACCTCCCCATCATCTTATCCCGAAATATTCTTCTCTTCTTACCTGTAACTGTTATCTCGGATAAAAGAATACTACTGTCCTGACTGATGACCGGATAATCAAGTGCCAAATCAGAAACAACCAACGAGGAATTCATACAAGCAAAGAAAGACTGACAAGACTTCCGTAAGCTGTCTGCCTTATAAAAAGACTCTTCTGCAACTATGGAGGGTTTATATTCATCTTTATCCAGCATCGGCTTCAAATAAACATATCCGCCCCTCAAGGCAATCATTTGGTCGGTTGACACTGTAAACCTTCCCAAAGAATCGACAATGATAAACTGGCTTTTGGTACTCGGACCGGAAACCTGAATCAATTGTCCTCCGTTCGCCAGTTCTTTCTGTTTCTTTTTTCCTATTATCTGTTTTCCTTTGATTTCATCCGAAAGGAAACAATCCGCCAGTGTTGCCGAATCCGCTTTTTCCCATACATACCTGCGCCACCCTTGGGTAAGCAGCAACAGGTCGAGAGCAGCCTGGCGGTCTTTGTTGTTGCTATCAAAGTAATACGCCGGGTTATGGATATTACCCTTTATCTCGGTGGAAAGGTAGCAATACGAAAGCATATTCTCAGGATTCAGTTCATTCTGATAAGCACGGTCGAAAATGCTCAGCCCCAGATGCGCCTGTACAGGATTGCCCGCCTCATCCGTTACCTTTACGTTCAGTTTGCCCTTGCCACGGGTAAAGTAGCGCGCACTGTCCGTGTTCAATTCGATGTGCAATTTCCGTTCGGGATGGATATACACCAAGCGTTCCGCCATTGGCTGACCGTCGGTATTGTATAAAGTAAACTCGGCAATGCCCTGCATCGGAAACTCTTTCAATGGGATTCGGATTTTCAATCTCTCGCTCAAGGTGCCTGTTGCCGTGCAGCAAAGCCCGCCGCGCATTTTGCCTTCCAGCTTGATTGCCTGCGCCGCAGCCCCTTTCGGTTGGGAAAGAAGAAACTCCAGATACTCATCCGTCTGTTTACGCAAATGGACGGACAACCCCGAAGATACCACTTCCGCAAATGGGAACTCCCTTCCATCGGACAACACCGCCTTATATGAAGCTCCTTTTATCGGAAGGATAAACACAAAACCCATACCGTCGTGCACGGACTCTAATTTAGCAATGTCCTTGCCATTCTCCAGCAGCACTCCTTTTACCTTTGCCGGCATACCCTTCTCGTCCAGTGCTTTAAAAGCCACCTTGGTGGGAATTCCGTCAATCAGATAACCACCTTCGGGGAAGAAGGAAAACCGGGCAACAGGTTGGTCTTTTTCCTGCGGGGTATTCGTTCCTTTGTAGGCTATGCTCTTTACCACACGTATCTTCTTGGGATAGACCGGACGCAACGTGTCATTCAGAAAAGAAAAGCGGGTATAGGCATGGATGCGGTAATCGCCCTCCTTCAAGTCCTTGTCCACATAGACGTGCCCCTCGGCAATGCCGGAAAGGATGGGGTATTTCTCCTGCCATACGATGCTGTCCTTGGCATTGAGCATTTCCACAAACAGCGTCTTGCTTCGGTCGGAAAGGGCAAGGCTCTGAGCGTCCAAAGTGTAGGTCTTGAACCAAAGGTCTTCACCGGTCTCATAAATCCCCTTGTCTGTCTGGAGGTAGACAAGTTCTCTGGATTCCGGCATGGTTCCTTCCTGCGAATGGCAAGTAAGCGTATGACCAACCAACAAACACAGGAGAAAGAAAAATAATAACCTTACATTATAAAGCCTCATTTCCATTATTTTTTATGATAAAGATTACTCTTTATGCTGTTGTTTTAATAGTTTCTCCAAATTATAAAGAGCAGGTGTTTTAGGAGATTGAAAAGCATATTGCTGTAATTTCCCTTTATTTACTTGGATAACACAAGGATAAATTGAATGATCAGTCGGTAGCTTAAATTGATTATTCCAATCAATATAAACATTAGGATGTGATTTTATTTCAACTCCTGTTTTTTGCTGAAGGATTTTTAATGATTCAATATTGGTTAGTACGAACAATATTTTTTCATTGGATATATGTTTTTTCATAAAGAACTCAGCCTCTTGAATACACCCATGACACCCCATTCCGGGCAGCAGAATAACCCATTCATATTGTTGGTTAACGCTAAGTTGCTCAATAGCATTACTTAAAAATATTTTTTCTTTTTTTTCTATTTTGTCCTCACAGGAAGCAAACAAAAAGAGTCCTAAAAATAAGACATTCGTTATATATTTGTTTAATACAGTCATTAACTTAATTTTTTCAGTGTTAATATCTTAAATATCAAGTAATTTTCATTCAGGTCGTTTTTATCTAAATATTCAATATTCAGCCCCTCTTCAGTAACAAAAGAATTTGCCCAATTCCATTCTTTCCCTGTTCCGAGTGTCGTTTCGCCTAAATATTCAAATTTTTCATTCATAATGATAACATTAATAAGCTTATCTTTCATAGTCATTTGAATAGTTGCATTAGGAATTCCGCGTTCTAAAAAACGATAATATATTTTTCGATAGTTGTCATAAATGATAGCACCGTACATATCCTGCTGTACATAATGAACGAGGCAGAGTTTACCGGGAGTTTTTCTAGGTTCATCGTAATCTATAGAATGAATGGCGGTTGCAACATTGCTACCTCCATAAATTTTGGTTATAACATTAGAATTCAGTTCACATACATATAAATCATGGGAAGCAGGAAAGCTATGTATCAAATTTCCATCAGGAGAAAGACAGGGGTAAACTTGAGTTGCAATTCCGTCCTCCCAATTCGTATCGCTATATATTTCTTTCGGATAAGTATAACGAAAATCGATAGCATTATTAAGCATATCTATGCATGCAGTAAATTTGAAATTCATTATATTGGACATAGTGAGAGACCTGAATGTTTGACCGGTCAAGTATATTTTATTCCCGATTCGGATGAAAGGATTGACTGTCTTCAGCCAATATTGAGGATAACGATCCGGCCAATCAGGTTCATTTGTCCTTAGTGATATCCTGTTTTTAACTTTACCCATACTGTCAGTAAGATCAACTTCGGTCATTGGCATATTATACACATAAATAGAATCCGGACTTTTGATATAATAACCGGCAACTCTCATTATAGCATCACTCCCCTCTCTATTATAGACTATTTTCTTCTGATATGAAGAATTATCATAATCATAAAAATAAATAGAATTCTTATATGAATTTAGGAAGGTCAATAAGCGATTGCCTGTAGAATCTGTATAGATTTGCATATATGGTGGTCTTGTTGGTGTCTCAGAGTCTAGAGCTATTTTTTTTTCGTCACTGACCATCAATTGATAAGTCGAGTTTAATTTCCCTTCTTTCTCGTTCTTTACACTTACTTGATTATTACTGCAAGACGAAAAGACGAAAAGAAAACAAACAAAATATAAACGTATATGCATAATTGTTTAGTCGATTAAATTATTTATGAATAAGGTGCAAATCGAAGACTCCCTTCTCTTCGCAAATGCGAAAAAGAAGGAACTCTTCGGGTCGAAGTGCTCTAGATGACAGATACATATCTAATATCCAGAATTTCTTTCACTAAATAGTTGTGAAAATACATTTGTGAACACAGTACCTACCTAAATTATTCTACTATAATAAGACCTCTTTAGCCGAATGTCTATTTTATAATAGTTTATATTTTAAATAGGTACTTAGTTCAGACCAAACTTACCGCAGATTCTTACATTGAATAAGGGTCACACTTTTCTTCTTCTGTATCAAAGACACATATCTGAGCTGCATGCAAACAGTGTCCATGTGCGAAGGTATACGGTGCACACTCAGCATTAGCTTCGTTAGCATTAACCAAGTCAGAAAGAGCTGCGTCTCCTGAACCGTTAGTCATGCCAATTGAAGCATTAACACCCAACGCGATTGCAAAAATAGCAACCGCACCTAACAATTTTACTTTTGTCTTCATTTTTGTAAAATTTTAAATTAATAATTATTTAATTAATAAGCAGTCAGTTAATGTACTGCCTGATTTATATTTCTCAATCAAATTCAGCATTTCATCCTTCATTTCATCTATAGCTCTCGATTCTACCTTCACCTTTTTATTCAATAAACCTTCAGCCACGGAAACTGCCTGTTCTCCCTGTCCCGTCTTATCATATAACTTTGCCAACTTATACAACGGATAAAATTTGCTAGGTATCATATACCATGCCTGCAAATAGGCCTGTTCAGCTTCTTTGAACTGTGACAATGCTGTATAATTGTCTCCCAAAGCAATGTACACTATTACATTGGGGTAATGTAGTGTTGCCTGATTTAAAATGCCAACGGCTGAATCATGCTGTCGGTTCAGCGTCAACGCTTTTCCATGATAGGTCAAAAAATCACCGTCTTCTTTTAACCAGGGATATGCCAATTTACATTCATCAATACATTGTGCATAATCACCTCTATTATAGGAAAGATGAGACAAACTCCATTTCTTATAAGCTTGATAATAGGACGGTAACTTGCAAAGCCCACAAATACCTACTCCTACAAGCAATAAGAAAGATAATGCCGGAGCGTATTTTTTGCGAGACAAATCAATGGTAAAAATTTTCTTGTCCATATTGGCAATCCAAGCCAAGTAGCAAACAAGAGTTACTTTTATGGGCAATATTTGAGCCGGATAAGAAAACAGGGCAAAGGCAGCTATGCTTAAAATTCCGGCTTTGGCCATCAGCATGTTGTCTTTCTCATATTTATTTTGACTGTTCAATGCACAAACAAGGATGCCAAGCATCAGAATAAAGCCAACAAGCCCGGTCTCAACAAATGCCTGCAAATACTCATTAAAGGCATAACAAGTATCACTTGCAACCATGCTTTCCGGAGCATTGGGATTAATCTTGAAAAAATCCGCTTGCTTGTTCATATAGCAAGATTTGAAGTTATCAAAGCCAATACCCATCCATAAGTTTCCAGCTACAATTTCTGTTGACACATTCCAAACTAGTAAACGCCCCATAGCTGAATTTTCTTTCATTTTAAACAAGCCAACACACCCCATTATAAACAGCAATAGTGTCGACGTAATAAAAAAACTGCGTATTTTTAAGCTTAAAGCCTGAAAACGATTATAGCACGAATAGCGTTTCCATAATATAAGTCCAACTGAAAGCCCAAGTGCTATATAAGAGGCCCGTGAATCCGCTGCACTCCATGCCAACAAGATTAATGCACCGATGATGAGTAGAATATTTCGGGTAATTACGATATTTGCTTTGGGAATGAGTGATTTATGGAAGACTATCATTCCTACAATGACAGGAAATGCAGAGATTAAATAACCTGCATAAGGACCGGGATTCAAGAAGCTCCCCGTCATTTTAAAATAAGCATGGTTGGAAGGAAGCATTCCCCATAGTTGCATATTGCCATAAACAGCTTGAACAGCAGAAGCGGCAATTATTGCGAATAAAATAATGCCATACCATGACACATCTATGCTGCGGAGGTGCATATATAACAGTAACAGTCCTCCCAGCTCAAACGTCCGAACAGTCAAAGGAGAGTGGGTAAAAAATATATTACCGGAGATATACAAAGTCCAAGCAGCTATACAAATGTCAACCTTGCTAATGAAAAACTTCTTGGGAAAAGGGCGCAAATATAGAAAAGGCCACAGAATGGAAAACAGTGCAATGGCAAACAAAAAGAAGATAGACTTGCCATATTCTTTTTCCCATCCTAAAAAATTAAAGGAAGGCAATAAGAACAAGATAAGGGACAGTAAAGACATGAAAAATCGTTTACTCCCTGAAATATTTTGTATATTTGATGTAGTCTGAAGGTATTTAATTGACTACAAATAGATTAAAAGAAA
>OLWD01000472.1_pt1 | contig 18978 bp, 15 predicted proteins | sample 1673971 | NCBI WGS metagenome assembly OLWD01 (sample SAMEA103958136, study PRJEB25191) | human gut metagenome | reverse complement strand
CTGTGAATTTGTATACCATGTCCTTGCACAGGTGGTTACCATGTTGCACTTGACACAATGAGCGCCCCTACAGTTTAACATATAATCTCATATAAACAAAAAACGGTCGGGTGACAATGTTCTGCATTTTGCAAACTGTCTTCCCGACCATAATTTTCCATTTTACATTAACTACTAAATCCGCTCATCATACCGGTAAGCATAACAACTAAGGGCATTGCTGCAAGCGAAAATACTGTTGTTGCGGCAACAATACTGACTGACAATTCAACATCCTTGTTAAATTTTGTTGCAAACATAGTTGTTGTTGCGGCAGTAGGTGCTGATGTAGCGATTACGCAAGCCATGGTAATAATCGGAGTGACACGGCACAATGACATTACAACCGCTGTAAGCATCGGTAAAGCAATCAGACGGACTGCCGAAGAAAAATATACGCCCTTGTCGGTGAATGCCTTTTTAAAGTCAGCCTGTGAAAGGTAAAAACCGATAATAAGCATCGGGAGCGGAGTGTTCAGAACTGCAAGATATTCAACCGGCTGACTGATTATGTACGGAAGCTTAAAACCTGTAATAAACAGGATAATTGCAAGAACAACACCGATAAGACCGGGGTTGAGAACAAGCTTTTTGAATGAAAGCTGTTTTTTGTCACCGCTCATTGAAACAAGTCCGTGCGTCCAGACAAAGATATTGAATACGGCAACAAAAATTGAGCCGTAAAACCAACCGTCATCACCGAGAATTGCCTTCTGGAGGGGCAAAGACATAAACGCGCAGTTTGAATAGATTGTTGCAAAGCGGATAACCGCCTTACGGCTTTCATCTTTATCATGAAAAATCAGGTTACAGATAAGTATTGACACAGCGAAAATAAGTGCAGAGCAGGTAACGCAAATTATAAGTCCGCTCAAAAGTTCAAACGAGAACTCCCGCTGAAAAGCAGAAATCATAACGCAGGGCGTTACAACATACAATACTATATCGGTCATGTGACGGGCGGAAAAATCGGTGATAATTTTCTTCTTACCGCAAATAAAACCGACTGCAATCAAAATGAACAGTACAAGCACCTGTTGTGCAATAATAATGAAATTCTCTCCCATAAATCATTCTTCTCTCTTACATTAATTGGCTACTATTTTAGCACAGTTGCAAGGGGTTTTCAAATGATGATGTGCTTTTTTTCGTTTTTTTGACAAGAAAAAACGACATAGTTCACAAATATGAGGCAATAACATTGTGCATTTCAACTAACAGGAATTTTATTTTTTCGCAAATATGTATTAACCGCCGAATTTTTGTACAGTTTGTTGACAATTTTTGCTCTGAAATATATAATATATACAAAAGAAGAAGTTCTTTATTCCTGCAATATTTTATTACTTTGAAAGAAGGATTTGTTATGGCAACAACTAAGAAAACAACTGCAAAAGCAACTGCCGCAAAGGCTGCGGATGTTAAAGAAGAGCCTGCAAAAAAGGCTGTTGAAGTAAAGGCTGAGCCTACTAAGACTGTTGCTGCAGCTGCAAAGACTACCGCAGAAAAAAAGGTTGCTCCTGCTAAGACCAAAGCTGCCAAAAAGGAAGAGCCTGTTAAGAAGACTCCTGTTAAAAAGGCAGTTCCCAAGAAGGTTGCTCCTAAGAAACCGGTTCCTGTTGAAACAAAGGTAAACTTCTTTGTTGAGTACGCAGGTGCACAGGTTCCTGTTGAAGAAGTAATCAAAAATGTTAAGGCTACATACGGCAAGGATGCAAAGGAAATTTCAATCTATCTCAAGCCGGAGGAGAGCAAGGCTTACTTTGTTGCCGACGGCAACGCAGAAGAAATGGATGTATTCTTCTGCTGATTGCAATAAATTTTAATAAAACCGATTAACACACAGCATTTTATGCTGTAAGAAGGCACATAACCGAAAACAATGACGGTTATGTGCCTTTTGCGGTTTTGTATTCATATATAAATAATGTTGCAAGGTTTCTGTAGTACCCCGACACAATAACGCACGGCTTTTATTGTGTCGGGGTACTTGAGCATAAACATAAAATTTCATCAAGCGGGCGGATAATATCCGCCACTACAGAATTGTGCGAACGGTTGCAAAACGGCTGATTTGTTTTGAAAATTTATACAGCTATGCAATATGCACAAAAGAATGTTAAAAATTTCACAATTATTTAGTTAAAAGTTTAACAAAAAATTATGCACTTCATATAAAATATTTTGCTCTTTTTGTAGGAAATGTAAAAAACTCTTTATTTGTATTTGCTAAATGCACAAAGAAAATTCCGATTATTTTGTTATTTTTACACTATACTAACCCCTTAATTTGTTGTATAATATAACCGAAGCAATGAAAGATTGCTCAATAAAAAATAAATATTTTAAAGCGAAAGGGGCTTTATTATGAAATTAGATACAGTTCTTGCAAAAAGAGAGAACAAGGTAGTTTATAAAGACGGCGCGCTTGCAGCAAAAGTTTTTGACGAGTGCTATCCGAAATCAGATATTCTTAACGAGGCTCTTAATCAGGCGAGAGTTGAAGAAACAGGCCTTAATATTCCGAAAATCGAAGAAGTTACAAAGATTGACGGCAAGTGGGCTATTATTTCAACCTTTATTGAAGGCAAGACTCTTGCTGAGCTTATGGCAGAGCATCCTGAAAAGGAGGATGAATATCTTAATCTCTTTGTTGACATTCAGGTTAAAATCCTCAGTCAGAAAGCACCGTTGCTTAACAAGCTGAAAGATAAGATGAAACGCAAAATCAGCGAAACAGACCTTGATGCAACAACAAGATATGAGCTTGAAACACGCCTTAACGGTATGCCGAACCACACAAAGGTTTGTCACGGCGACTTTAACCCGAGCAATATTATTATTGACGAGTCGGGCACACCGTATGTAATCGACTGGTCGCACGCAACACAGGGTAACGGTTCAGCCGATGCAGCGAGAACATATCTGCTGTTCCGTTTGAATCATCAGGAAGAGCTTGCTGAAAAGTATATGAAGCTTTATTGCACAAAGACGGACACAGCTCGTCAGTATGTTGACCGTTGGCTCCCAATCGTAGCCGCATCGCAGTCTGTTAAGGGCAAACCCGAAGAAAGAGAATTTCTCCTAAAATGGGCAAGTGTTTGTGAATATCAGTAATGCGACGCTTTTTAAAGGTATTTTAACATTACTGACCGTTGATTGATTTCCAAATTTCATATTGAAATTTTCTCTCCTCTATTTTTTCATATTTTCATAATTGTATTACGGAAACCGAATAAAAGCGCTCCCACTCCATACGCTTGGAGTGGGAGTGCTTTTTTGTACACTGTGTTTGTTACTCCGTTTTTATATAGAGCCAATTTTTGTTACACCGAAGCAACTTAAATATTACAAAATATTACAAATTTTGTAATATTTGCTCTATTTGAGTGTGTGAAATAAAGATTTTGTGAGTGAAACTGCATCGAAATTTCCGAATTAGCAAAAAAATACAGGCTTTGGGGTTGATTTTTTAAAAATATGATGCTATAATAGTTACAAATTTGTTATCAAGGTGTAACCTTAATTGTAATTAACAGTCAGATTTGGTAACAATTAAGATGGAGGTAATTAACGATGCAGAGAATAAAAAAGATTACTGCAATCATACTGAGTGTTCTCACACTTTCAAGTGTATGCGTGTTCAGTTCTTCTTTTTCTGCCGGTGCAAAAGGCACGGGTGCCGGTCTTGCAGAGTGGGCGCTTAATGCCTATAACAGCGGATGGTCATATGTTTACGGCGGTTCAACCCCCGGTGCGGTAGACTGTTCAGGTCTTATCTATTCATATGCCGGCGGTGAAAGATGCGGTAATCCTCAGCTTGAAACAGCTACCGAAACAGGTTCGGTAAGCGCAGGTATCCCAAATGTTCACGGTCTTGGACTTTGGCGTCCCGGTCATGTGGGCGTTTATGTCGGCAACGGTATGGAGGTTGACGCAAGAGGCGATGAATACGGTGTTTGCTACGAGGCAATCGGCGGTTACAACAATTGGACATACTGGTTCAAGCTTGCCGCAGTTTCCTATGTAACAAACGGTTGGGAAAGCTTTAACGGCAGCTATTACTATTATGAAAACGGCGAGTACATTGTAAATACTTCAAGAACAATTGACGGTACTACATATTACTTTGATTCACAGGGTCGATCGAGCAAGACTCCTTCCGATACTTCATCAAGCAGTTCTTCAAGCAGTTCGTCAGGTTCGGATAATTCATCAGGTTCAAGCTCATCAAGCGCTTCTGATTCATCCGGCAATCAGTCATCTTCAAGCAACGCACCGAGCGTGTACAAGAACGGTTCATCGGGTGCAGAGGTAAAGAAGATTCAGCAAAGACTGGCTGACCTCGGTTACTATAACGGTGCGATTGACGGAAACTTCGGCGATGCAACAGAAGAGGCTTACAAGGCATTCCAGAAGGCTGCGGGTCTTACGGTTGACGGTATCGCAGGCGACTCAAGAAATACGCTTTATTCAGAGGACGCTCCGGAAGCCCCAAAGGCAGATACAACAGCAAAGGTCGAGGAGGACAAGCCCGAAGAAGAAACAACTGCTCCCACAGAGCCTGCAACAGAGCCTACAACAGAAGCAGTTCAGTATCAGAACGGTGACGAAGGTGAGAAAATAACTGCAATTCAGCAGCAGCTCATCAAGCTCGGCTACTTTGCAATGGAAGCAACAGGCTATTACGGCGAGTACACAGCACAGACTGTTGCGAACTTCCAGAATCAGAACTCACTCGATTCAACAGGTATCGTTGACGAGAAGACATACAACGCACTCTTCAGCGATAAAGCAGTTGCAAATCCTGATACAGAGGTTGTAAGCGGTGAGGTTTCACCGGCAGTTTCAGCCGCTCCGATTGAAATGCCCTCGTCAACAGGTGCGTCGCAGTTCATTCTTTCAAACGAAAAGAATCAGAGCTATTCAGACACAGCGTCAAGCGTTGCGGTTCAGTCTGTAAAATCAGCTGACAGGGCTCTTGCAAAATCAAAAGCCGCAACTACTCCGACACTTGTTGCCGCAGTTCAGAGATCGGCAAATGTGGGTCTTTGGTTTGCGCTTGTTGCAGTTATCCTCGGCGCAATCGCTTTCGTATTTTTCCTTCGTGACAGAAAGCTTTCAAGATATTCAAGATATGTTGCAAGAAAGAAGAAGAGAGCCACAAAGGACGAGCTTAACACAAGATGGTAATCAATACATAATCTAATTTATTAAACAGCCGATTGAAATATATCGGCTGTTTTTGTTTAATTGAAAATTAAAAACGCATAATTGAAAATTTCGGTCGGAAATAAAGTCTTGTTAAGTGCAAAGCTTATTGTTTCCGACCGTATTATTGCAACCGCTGCGACCTTTAATTTTTGCTTGACAAACTGTACGAACAAATGTACTATAGAAAGAAGAGCCGAGGTTCGCAGCCTTAAAATAACGACCGGCGAGGACTAAGCCGAGAATGATAACTTTGAAATACGCAGAAAATATGCAACTTAAAAATCACAAGGGGAAAAAACTATGAACAAACCGCTTGCGGACAGAATCCGCCCGAAAACTCTTGATGATATAGTGGGACAAAAGCATCTTATTGCACCCGAAAAGCCATTGCGGAAAATTATTGACAGCGGAGATATTCCGAATCTTATTTTTTACGGACCCTCGGGTGTGGGCAAGACTACACTTGCAACATATATTGCAAGAAAAACAAACCGTACTCTCAAAAAGCTGAACGGCACAACTGCGTCAACCGCCGATATAAAGGAAATTGTTTCGCAGCTCAACACATTTTCAGGAGTAAACGGTATTCTTCTCTATCTTGATGAGATTCAGTATTTTAACAAAAAGCAACAGCAAACCCTGCTTGAATACATCGAAAACGGAAGTATAACCCTGATTGCTTCAACAACCGAAAATCCGTACTTTTATGTATATAACGCAATACTCAGCCGTTCAACAGTTTTTGAATTTAAGCCGGTTACTCCCGACGAGGTTGAAAGGGCGGTTTACCGTGCATGTGATTTTCTTGCCGAAGAGAGTGGCATTGATATTGAAATGTCGGAGGAGTGTGCAAAAAAAATTGCAACAGGCTGTGGCGGAGATGTTCGCAAGGCTATGAATGCGGTTGAGCTTTCCGTGATTGCAACAGATGAAATTGACGGAAAAAAGGTTGTAAGACTTGAAACCGTTGAACAGCTTGTGCAGAAAAGTGCAGTAAGATATGACCGCGAGGGCGATGAGCATTACGATATTATTTCAGCATATCAGAAAAGTATGCGCGGCAGTGACCCCGATGCGGCGCTTCATTATCTTGCAAGACTTCTTGAGGCAGGCGATTTGCCCAGTGCATGCCGCAGACTTATGGTGTGTGCGTGTGAGGATGTGGGGCTTGCGTATCCGCAGCTTTTGCCGATTGTAAAGTCGTGCGTGGATATGGCGCAGGCTGTAGGGCTTCCCGAGGCGAGAATACCCCTTGCAGACGCGGTGGTGATGGTGTGCAATGCTCCAAAATCCAATTCGGCATATATGGGAATAAACAGAGCCTTGGCAGATATTCACACAGGTAATTCGGGACCGGTGCCCAGACAACTGCAGAATAAGCACTGCGACGGAGAAGACAACCCGAATAAGGGTCAGTTTTATCTGTATCCCCATGATTTTCCGAACCACTATGTTGAACAGCAATATCTGCCCGACGCATTAAAGGATAAAAAGTATTATGAGTACGGCAAAAACAAGAACGAACAGGCGTTCAAAGCCTACTGGGACAAAATCAAGGGGAAGTAATCCGATTTAATGAATTTTGATTTTAAAAAAAACAAGTTAATATAAAAGTCAAAAGTCGTTTATGAGTCGGTCAAAAAAGCTCAAAAATTATAGGCACACATCTGATTTGTTGCGTTTTATATTTTCATTTTTTGCTATTTATTTTCTTATTGTTTAATATGCACAATTTGAATGTGAATATTTTGTGACACAAGATATTTTATTATTCTAAAAAAGAAAATAAAAACCGATTCGATAATGTAAAATGAAGGAGTAATTGTGGAGTAGTGTTGAGTAGCTTCACACATGCAACAAAAAATAATTTTGGAGGAAATCAAAATGGTAAAAAGACAACACAAAATCATTTGCCTTGTGCTTTGCCTTATGCTGGCGGTTTCAACCGTATTCGTCGGTGCAGTAAGCGCTTCTGCTGCAACAGGCGATACTGTTTACGTTAAGGTAAACAACGGCTGGTCAAATGTTAACTGCTATATGTGGACTGACGGTCTCGGCAGCAACGCATCTTGGCCGGGTAAAGCAATGACAAAGGTTGAAGACGGTGTATATTCCTACACTCTTGACAAGGATTATACAATGGTAATCTTCAACAACGGCTCAGAGCAGACAGGCGACCTTGCATACCCGGGTCACGGCAAAATCTATGACCTTTCAAAGAAAACATGGTCGGATTATGCAGGTGCTCCTTCACAGGGTCCAACTGTTCAGACACCTACAAGCGCAACAACAGCAACAACAGCAACAACAGCAACAACTCCCACACAGGGCAGTGAAGGCACAACTATTTTCCTCAATAACGAGGCAGGTTGGGCAACACCTGTTGCTTATATGTGGAACAGCAATTCTGACAGCAACGGCGCATGGCCGGGCGTAAAGATGACAAACATCGGCGGCAATGTCTATCAGTATACTGCATCAAAGACATTTACAAGCTGCATCTTCAGCAACAGCGGTCAGTCACAGACAGGTGACCTTACTGCAAAGGACGGCTATATATACAACAACAAGACTAATCAGTGGTCTGTTTATGATACAAGCCCTCTCCAGGTTAAGGAATTTACTGCTGATCCTGCATCAAACATCTACACAGGTACAGATGTACAGCTTTCTGCAACTGCTGCCAATAAGAGCGGTGCAGCAGTAAGCTACAAGTTCTCTGTTACTAACGCACAGGGCGGAACATCAACACTTTCCGACTTCTCTTCAGCAAAATCAGTAACATGGACTCCTACAGTTGCAGGTGAATACACAATTACATTTGACTTTAAGGATACAGACGGCAACACAAACAGCCGTACAATGACTCTTGAAGTTAAGGACGACTCAGCACTTGTTAAGCCAATCATCAAGAGTGTTACTCCTGCAAACCTTAACCTCATTAAGGTTAACTCAACTGCTACTGTAACAGTTAAGGCAGGCGGCGGTAAGACAGGTACAAACCTTCTTTTCTACAAGTATGTTGTAACTGATCCTAACGGCGCTCAGAACACTCCTTACTACACACTCAACAACATTTACACATTCGTTCCTACAATGAAGGGCGAATACAAGGTTAATGTATATGTTCAGGGTTCTGACAACAGCACAGTAAACAAGACATATACTTACACAGCAGCAGATGATGTTACTGAGCCGACAACAGTTGTTGTTCCTACAACAGCTCCTCAGCCAACTACTGTTCCGCAGCCTACAACAGCTCCTCAGCCTGCAACAAAGCCACAGCCAACTACTTCACCGGTTCAGCCGACTACAGCAGTTCAGCCTACAACTGCTCCCGAAAGACTCCGCGGTGATGTTAACGGTGACGGTGCTGTAACTGTTATTGACACAACATATCTCCAGAAGTCACTTGTTCATGACGCAGGTGTTCCTTCGCTCGATCAGCTTGATCTTGCAATATGTGATCTTGACGGTGACGGCATAATCAGCATTAAAGACGCAACTATTATCCAGACAATTGTTGTAAATCTTAAATAATCTAAATTAAATAAAAAAGATTGGAGATATACTTATGACAGGAATCAAGAAGCTGTGTGCGCTTGTTCTTGCTGTAATGATGGTTGTAACCGTAGGCGTGATTTCTGTAAATGCAGCTCAGAGTTCCGACTCTGATGCTGTTGCTGCGGATACAACAAATACAGGCATTACAATTCATGTAAGAATGAAGGACAGCACTCAGCCATATGTATATTTGTGGAACTCGCTTCCTACAAATAGCGCTATGTCAAAGTCTTACCCCGGTGAGAAGATGACAAAGGGCGACAAATGGTACAACTACCATGTAGCTGATGTTACAAAAGTAAACGCAATTATCACAGACGCAGACGGCAAGCAGTACTCTACAGAGAAAAAGCTTGAGTCAGGAGCAAGCTCAGACTGGTACTTTGAGAACGGTAAGTGGTCAAAATACAACCCTGACGAGCCGGATCCGATTGGCAGCGTTGATATGCGTGAAGAAACAATCTACTTCGTTATGACAACCCGTTTCTATGACGGCGATACAGGCAACGATGTTCATTGCTGGGATGACGGCACAGCCGGCAACGGTGATGACGACCCTGCATGGCGTGGTGACTTTAAAGGTCTCGGTGAAAAGCTCGACTACATCAAGGCTCTCGGCTTCAGCGCAATTTGGGTAACACCTGTTGTTACAAACGGATCAGGCTATGACTACCACGGCTATCATGCTATGGATTTGTCAACAGTTGATGCTCGTTATGAAAGCTCAGACTACACATACGAGGATCTTATTCACGATGCTCACCAGAAGGGCATGAAGATTATTCAGGACGTAGTTCTTCAGCACACAGGTAACTTTGGTGAAGCACACTTCTGTGATCTTTTCACAAAGGATACAACTAAAGACCTTGGCAACCTTCAGGAGTCATTGATTCCTACACAGTATCTTCTTGATACATACGGCCTTAAGTCACCTGAGGAATACTGGGCTCAGAAGCCGGGTGTTCAGTATCAGCAGAGACTTAATCTTATGAAGAATGTTACTTACTCAGGCGACAACGGTAACTCAACAGGACCTCAGCCCGCAGCTAAGGACTTCTCTATGGATAAGATTTCACAGAGTGATACTTACAACCCGAACAACTACTATCATACAGGCTATTTCCAGAGTCCTAACTATGATGACTGGACAACAAAGTTCAGCCAGATTGCAGGCGACTGCGTTGACCTTAACACAGAGAACCCTGCAGTTGCAGAATATGTTGTAGATTCATATTCAAAGTATATGGATATGGGCGTTGACGGCTTCCGTGTTGATACCGTTCGTCACATTCCGAGAGTATCTCTCAACATTATGTTCAATGACCAGCTTATGGACGCTGCTAAGGCAGCAGGCAAGCCTAACTTCTATATGTTCGGCGAAATCTGCACAAGATACACATCAGTTTGGTATCGTGGCCATGCCGAGGAGTCAACTCCTTACTACACATGGAAAGAGTCTAACTCTAAGTGGGCAGACAGCTGGAACTGGGGCACATCAGCTTCAGAAATCAACGACAACATGAACCTCGTTCTTCAGCATTATCTTGAAGAAGATAATTACAACGGTGATATGGATTCTACACAGCCAAAGAGCGACAACGCTTACCTTGACGGTATTACATATCACGGTTCCGACCGTTCTATGGCATCAGGCATGGATGCAATTGACTTCCAGATGCACAGAATGTTCGGTAGCGCTAAGAACGCTTATAACTTCGCTGTTAACAACGACCAGTATTACAATGATGCAACATACAGCGTAATGTATGTTGATTCACACGACTATGCTCCTGAACAGCCGGATGAAACAACTCGTTTCACAGGCGGTACACAGACATGGGCAGAGAATATGGATCTTATGTTCACATTCCGTGGTATTCCTTGCGTATACTATGGTTCAGAAGTTGAGTTCAAGAAGGGTGAGCTTATTGATAAGGGTACACTTATTTCTCTTGAAAACTCAGGTCGTGCATACTTCGGTGATTATCTTGAGGGTACTGTAAACGCTACTGACTTCAGTGAGTACACAGCATCAGGCACTGTTGCTGACACTCTTGCAAGCCCGCTCAGTAAGCACCTTTCAAAGGTTAATGCTATTCGTCGTGCTATCCCCGCTCTCCAGAAGGGTCAGTACACAGCATCAAACACATATGTAACAGGTGGAGATATGTCTTATGTTCGCCGTTATACTGACGACAACACAGACAGCCTTGCACTCGTTTCAATTTCTTCAGGTGCAACATTTAAGAACATTCCTAACGGCAAGTATGTTGACGCTGTTACAGGTGATGTTAAGTATGTTACAGACGGTACACTTACAGTTCCGGAACTTGCTAAGGCTAACATGAGAGTTTATGTATGCTGCGCAAGCGGATTTACAGGTATCGACGGTCAGATCGGCGGAGATTCAGCTTACGCTAAATAATTCCGACTCGGTTTATTCCTGAATCTGTAATTAACCAAAATAATTACGGCACTCCGATATTTTTCGGAGTGTCGTTTTTTTGCGCTTGTTTTGAGAACGCATTTCGTGTATTTGAGCGTAGTTGAGGATAATATTATATTTTGTGTATTTGAAGGCTTTGTAACATTTTGTATGTTAAAAGTAAGTTTTACGGCAACAATTTACTGATACATAATAAAAAGTTCTACGAGATGAAAGCATAAAAAATTTCACATTGCAAAAATTATCGTAGTATATCATATTAAAATGATAAATTGTAAAAACTATTTATTATAGTTCTTTGAAATTGAAGACTTTTTATGCAATTTGCTAAAAAACAGCATATAATATTCGTGAAATTTACTTATGGAAATGGTTTTTGCAAAGTGCTATAATCTTGTAAATATATATAAGAAGGGCGGTGCTTTTATGCAGGAAATATTCGAACAGAAAATAAACAGACAGCTTGCAGCAAAGCAGAGAATAATTGCTGTTGCGGCAGGCAGGGAAAAGGCAGACCTTGTTTTGAAAAACGCAAAGTATCTTAATGTGTTTTCAAATGAATTTTTGTGCGGTGACATAGCCGTTGCAAACGGACTGATTGCCGGCGTCGGAAAATATGACGGCAAAACAGAGATTGATGTCAGCGGAAAACTCGTTCTCCCCGGCTTTATCGACGCACATATTCACCTTGAAAGTTCAATGGTGACTCCTGCTGAATTTGCAAAGGCAGTTGTTGCCCACGGTACAACCACAGTCATAACCGACCCTCACGAAATCACAAATGTAATGGGTATTGACGGAGTTGAATATATGATTCAGGCATCGCAAAATTTGCCGATTGATGTTCATTTTATGATGCCGTCATGTGTGCCTGCCACAGAAATTGACGAGAGCGGTGCGGAGCTTGACTGCAAGGATATTGACTTGTACTTGGATAATAATAAAAAGGTACTCGGACTTGCAGAGATGATGAACTATGTCGGTGTTATCAACGGCGATAAAAATGTGCTTTCAAAAATTGTTACCTCGCAGGCTCATCACAAGAAGATTGACGGCCACGCTCCTGAGCTTTCGGGCAATGATCTCAACGCATACATTGCCGCAGGAGTGTATTCCGACCACGAGTGTTCCACCTTTGAAAATGCCCTTGAAAAGCTGAGAAAAGGTCAGTTTATTATGATAAGAGAGGGTACTGCCGCTCATAATCTCAAGGCACTTATGCCGCTTTTGACTCAGCAGTATTACTCAAGGTGTATGTTTGCAACAGATGATAAGCATCCAAGCGATTTGCTCTATGGCGGTCATATTGACTACATCGTAAAACAGGCGCTGAAAAACGGTGCAGATCCGATTGTTGCCCTCAAAACAGCAACCCACCATGCCGCAAGATACTTTTTGCTCAATAACAAAGGTGCGATTGCTTCGGGTTATCTTGCCGATATTGTTGTTGTCGATAATCTTGAAGATTTCAATGTTGAAACTGTTTTCAAGCGTGGCAAGCTTGTTTTTGATGGCGAAGTTAAGGACTTTTCTGCTCCCACAGTTGATGAAAAGCTTGCCGAAAAATGCTTTGACACTTTCCACCTTGACAGCGTAACTCCGAGCAGTTTCAAGGTTGACGGAAAACTCGGGCTTATCGGTCTTGTCGGCGGTGAATTGCTCACACGCAATCTCGGCACAGCAGATAAAATTGATGTGGAAAACGATATTCTGAAAATTGCCTGCATTGAGCGTCACAAAGGCACAAATCATATCGGTGTCGGCTATGTTAAAGGCTATTCGCTGAAATCGGGTGCAGTCGCAACCTCTGTTGCCCACGATTCGCACAACATTATCACAGTCGGCTGTAATGATGATGATATTGCCGTTGCCGTGAACGCAATCAAGGACAGCAAGGGCGGTATCGCAGTTGTTGAAAACGGCAAAATTAAGGCTCTGCTCGAACTCCCGATTGCAGGCTTGATGTCCGATGAACCGCTGACAACCGTAAACGAAAAGCTTGAAAATGCAAAGTCATCTGCATATGAACTTGGCGCGGACAAAAGCATTGATCCGTTTATGACTCTCTCGTTTCTAAGTCTGCCCGTTATCCCAAGCTTGAGAATAACCACCAAAGGTGTGTTTGATGTGGAAAATTGGAAAATGCTCTGATGTGCGGAAACTTTTAATAATACAATAAAATATCAAATAATTTAAGCAGGAAAACAAAATGCGTATTTGTCGCTTTGTTTTCCTGTTTTATTTTGTAAAAGGGCTATAGTCATTTTACAGTCACTTTGCATTTGTATAATTTGAATATAAAAGAAATTGGTATAGCCATTGTGCAATATTTACAAATTATTGTGTAAAAATTTGTCGTGAAAATTACCTGATTTGCTTGAAATATTATTAAAATGTGATATAATAGCATTATAAAGTCAATGTATAAAAAGTATTGCAATAATAATTACAGAGCTAATTTAAGTGTATTCTACTGAATTATCAGTTGTATACGACTAAAGATGCAATAACTTAAAATTAAAAATATCAAGATATTACAAATAATTTAAACAGATAAACCGTGCATTTGCGTTTGTTTAAATGGTAAATCTGTACAATGGCTTGTGAGGAGGTCTGGATATTAAGAAAAATGAGGTGACGAAATGAAATTCTATAAAAGATTATTAGCAATGGCAATTGTGGCAACCGTTTTTATTTCCGTTTTTGCATTTGGTGCAACGGCATACGGATCTGATAATGATATTCCGTTTTCAGTGAAGGTTCCTGGATATCAGGGTAAGGTTTATACTAATGCAGAGTACAGAGGTAATTCAGGAATAGAAGTTCCTTGGAAAGTTAATTTTACTTATTCAGAAGAAGGTAAAGGTACCATAATGTACTTCTATCTTTCAGGACCTTGGTATTCAAAAGAGTCAAATGTAAAAGCTGTAAAACAGGGAAGTGGCAATAAATATTTTGATGCGTATGATTCCTGCAAAAAAATGAATGTTGGACTTGCTATTAAGAACAATAACAAGGAAGATGGCAATAAGTATAATGTTTCAGGATATTGGGACGAAGAAACAGCAAAACACGCATTTTCATACTAATAAGTTTTACTGCTTTTAAAAATTACTGTTAGTTAATTAACTTTTATTCCTCATAAGTCATTTGCAGATTTACCATATAACTATATAACGAATCAGCCTATAAATTGAGGTGAAAAATATGTCATATTATATTACCCGAATATTTAATAACAAACTTAAATTAGGTGTTATACTTTTTATTTTTGTAGCTCCGATTTTAGATATATTGATGGCTCTTGTGGATGTGTTCAAAGGAGCATCTGTTCCTGTTCCCGGATTAGTTACTTTTTTGGGATCTTTCATGACGGCAGGACTTCAAGGCGTGTTGACAGGGTATTTACCGTTGTTCTTGGCAATTATTGTTGCGGATGATTGCATTGAAGATTACAGAATAGGGTACAAAAATATTCTTGTCACCAAAAGAGGTAAGAATAAATATTTTGCATTAAATATGCTTAAAAGTTTTACTGTTTCATTTTTTGTGCTTATAATTCCTCTCTTACTCAATCTTCTTATGGTGCATATTGTTTTTGCGGGAGGTACATATATTCCTGCTGATGTGGAAATGCTGAAATCTGAATCCAATCTACTTCAGTCTTACAGCAATCCGATGTTTTATAACATACTTTATATTCTTGTTTTTTCATTCATTGGCGGTATTGTGGGAAGCGGTGCAACGGCACTTGCAATGGCATTTCCAAACAGATTTATTCTTTATCCGTTAGCTTTCATATTATGGTATATATCGACTGCCATCAAACCGTCTATCATAGGAGCATTAACCCCGTTTACTGTGTATCCTTTATCACATTATACTTTTACAATTATTTTTGTAGTAGCAATAAATATAATTGCTGTTCTGTTTTCGTTCTTTAAGGTGACTAAGTATGATCAGGTGTAAATTAAAAAAGTATGCAATCATACTTCCGCTTTGCGCAGTGTTTTTCACTATGCTTTGCACATACACATATTTACGATTTTATAATTATTTTAATTCGGATTATGCTGAGAAGTTAAGCCCAAAAGGTGTTTTTTGCAGAGTTGCAGGTAACGGAGATTTTAATGCATCAGGTAATGTTGCTTGCATTTTCATAGTAGTGTTTGTTCTGTTTTTGTTTTACATATTTACCGATGATAATGTAAGTTACATTGTAAGACTGAAATCGAGAGCCTCTTTTGTTACAAGAAGAATTGCTGATTGTGCGGTATTTGCTTTTCTGTTTTCATTTTTGATAGAAGCAGTCAGCGTAGTTGCGGCACTCATCTGCTTTGACATTAACCTGATTTTAGAATCGAATTTTCTGCAATATTCGGCACTTGAACTTTTGACTTTGTTTTTGTTTTATTTTAGAGCAGGACTCGTTATGCTCTCGTTCGGAATAATCATTTCTACAAAAGTTGCTCCAATTATCACCATAGCTCTGATTTTTACAGAGTTTTTTGCAGATGTAGCCTTTATGATAAGCAGGGTGTGGCTTCCGTTCAGAGATGCCATAGTGGTGTCAAAACTTATGAACGGCGAAATGGTTCTGTCGGATATGTGGGGCATTATATTAAGAGCATTGCTTATGATGTTTTTGCTTATCTTCTCTTCCTACTTTTTGTATCAGAAAAAGGATGTTTTGAGTAATGTTAAAAAGTAAGCTTGTTTTGTCGATAATACTAATTGTTGCGTGCCTTGCTCAATTGTTCAGTTGTGTATTTCAGGGTAACTTTCAAAATGCCTTTATGATTGGTTTAGCTCCAAGCGATTACGGCCTTGAAATTTCAAAATTTCTGCCGCTTTTGCTGCCTGTGTGTTTTATTCTCTTCTTTACAAGCGGCTCAATTGAGAACCTTAAACAAGGCTACGGCAAGATGTTGATTGTACGCAATTATTCAAAAACAGTGCTGATTTTAAAGCGTTGTCTTAACAATTTTATAGCATTGATTTGCATTGTTTTGTTCCAGTTCATAATCTTTTTTGTTGCAAGAGAAAGTATGACTCCCGTTGAAAGCGGAACTCTTAAATCTTTGATTATGTACTTTTTGACAATTTTTTCGCTGATAGTTATTCAGTCTTTGCTTGAAATCAGTATTCCTGCACACATTGTGAACATAGGAATTTTCATCTATTGCTTTATTGCGTACTATTTGGTTCAGAATTTCGTTGACGCACCGATTTGGAAAATGCTTCTCTTCCCGAGCTTGATGTTCGGAATGCAGAACGGTGCTGTGTCGGGCGAGAGCATTTACTACGGATACCTGTTATTCATAGTTGCGTTAAATGCTTTGTGCATTTTTATTCTGAATTTGAGATTTAAGAAAACCGATATTTTTTGAGGTGATATTATGGTAGAAATAAAAAATTATTGTAAAAGTATCAAATCAAGACCGATTTTAAATAATGTAAGTTACAATTTTGAGTACGGCAAAATCTACGGAATTTACGGACACAACGGTTCGGGCAAAACTATGCTTTTGAGAGCAATTGCAGGCTTGCTTGTTCCCGACAGCGGCTCTGTTGTGATTGACGGAAAGGTTTTGCACAAGGATATGTCATTCCCTCCGAGCATAGGCATCGTGATTGAAAATATGAACCTGTTGCCCCAGTACAATGCTTTTGACAATCTGAAAATCCTCGGCAAAATCAAGAAAACCGCCACAGATGAAGATATTAAAACAGCGCTTGAGCGTGTTGGATTAAAGTCCGATTTAAAGGTGAAAAAGTTTTCGCTTGGTATGAAACAGAGGCTGAATATTGCTCAGGCTGTGTTTGAAAAGCAGAAAATCATCCTGCTTGATGAACCGACAAATGCACTTGATAATGACGGTGTACAGCTGATTTACAAGCTTCTTAAAGAAGAAAAAGAAAGAGGTGCGCTCGTGGTTATCACAACTCATCACAAAGAGGATTTGGAAGAAATTTGTGATGTTGTTTTGAAAATGACAGAAGGTGAGCTGCATGAAAAGTAAACTGTTTACTCATAAATTTTTCGTTGTTCTTTGCATCTCGGTTGCCGCTTTGCTCGGCTTGTCTTTCCTTGCCAGAGCAACAATCGTAAATAACAGATTTGAACAAATGGCTGTTGATGAAAAATATAGTCTAAAGGCTTCAGCTGACGGTCAGTTTTCAATTCAATTTCAAGACGATGAAAACGGAAATTTTTATGCCACTGTCGGCTTGTTTCGGGGCGGATATTACGGCTTGGACGATGCGTATATTCCTACTTCATATGATGAAAATACAAAAATAACCGCTATTGAAAAGGAAGCTTTCAGCGAATTTGATTGTCTTAAAAAAGTTGTTATCCCCAACGGCATTTGTGAAATCAAGGATGACGCATTTAAGGATTCAAAAAATATAACGGAAATTTATATTGCGCCCTCAGTAAATAAGATTGCAAAAACCGCTTTTGACGGCATTGACAACCTTACGATATATGCCGAAAAGGGTTCTTATGCCGAAAAATTTGCGGTTGAAAATAAAATCAATTATAAAAACTATACGACCGAGCCTGAAAATCCGGAGGCTAAAAATACCGATTATTCAAAAATCAGAAACGGTGCGTATTACGGCGACTATAATTATAATGTTATCTATGATGACGGCAAGCCCGTGTGCGTAATAACTAACTATAACCCAATGTCGTCAGAGGAAAAGCTTGAAATTCCTGCACATATTGACGGCTTGGATGTAATTTCAATTGCAGATGACGCAATAAATTACGGCGGTGCAAAGGAAACAGTCGTTCCCGATACAGTAAAATTCATTGCCGATAATGCGTTTAAAGAATCCTACTCCCTTGAGGATATCTATCTGACCAAAAATGTGTCCTACATAGGAAAATCTGCCTTCAAAGACTCAAAAGACCTAACAATCCACGCCCCGACAGATTCCTATGCACACACCTTTGCGACCGAAAATAAAATAAATTTCAAAGCTACAGACGATTAAATCTGATAAGCAATGAATAAATCTTTAATTTTACAGCCCTCCTATGGCAGAACTAAAAACTGCCATAGGAGATTTTATTATATCGCGGTTTGTAAAATTCGTTACACAAAAGCCGCTGATTTTAATTTCTCGATTGGAACTATTGACAAATTCTCAAAACAATAGTATAATAACATATTCCACAACAGAAGGGAGGATGTGCGGTGGCAAATATGAAAACAATTGCTCAGAACAAAAAGGCAAGACACGACTATTTTGTCGAGGAAACCTATGAAGCAGGAATTGAGCTTTGCGGTACGGAAGTAAAATCTTTGCGTGCAGGCAGAGTGAATCTCAAGGACAGCTGGTGCAGCTTCGAAAAAGGGGAGCTCTTTGTGCGTCAGATGCACATCAGCCCCTATGAGAAGGGCAATATTTTTAACCGTGACCCGCTGCGGCCCAAAAAGCTGCTGCTGCACCGCAAGGAGATCGACTTTCTTGACGGCAAACTTCGCAACCGTGGTTATGCGCTGGTTCCGTTGGAACTCTACTTTAATACCGACGGCCGCGTAAAGCTGCTGCTGGGTCTGGGTCGCGGCAAGAAGCTCTACGACAAGCGGCAGGATATTGCAAAGAAGGATCAGCGCCGCGAGGTGGAGCGCGAATTTAAGGTGAAAAATCTGTACTAAATTGCAGGATGTCTGCCAATATGCTATGATTGTAAATTGTAA
>OLWD01000468.1_pt1 | contig 19019 bp, 17 predicted proteins | sample 1673971 | NCBI WGS metagenome assembly OLWD01 (sample SAMEA103958136, study PRJEB25191) | human gut metagenome | reverse complement strand
GAATGAACAATACCGCAACCAACACCGCCACTTGCCCGACTGTCAGAAAGCAGATCGGCAAGACAACCTATATCGTGCGTGTGCATTTCAGCCAGACCGCCAAGGAGACGATGGAGGACAAAATCAAGCGTATGCTTCGTGAAGAAGTCCGCAAAATGTGACTTCTTCTTGAATTTGATGAAAAAGTCCTTGACTTTTCGTCTCTGGCAAGACCGCAAAAAGCATACTTATCTCATGCGGCGCGAGGTTAGCCCCATTCGACATTAAGGAGCTGCGGGAGCTTATGGAAACCGACGAAATGGAGCTTGACACCATAGGTGACAGAAAGACCGCCCTTTTCGTGATTATCAGCGACACCGACGACACCTTTAACTTTGTCGTGAGTATTCTCTACACACAGCTATTCAACCTCTTGTGCGACAAAGCAGATGATGAATACGGCGGGCGGCTTCCCGTCCATGTACGGTGCTTACTTGATGAATTTGCGAATATCGGGCAAATCCCCAAATTTGAGAAACTAATCGCAACCATACGGAGCCGGGAAATCTCCGCGTCAATCATCTTGCAGAGCCAGTCACAGCTAAAGGCAATCTACAAGGACAACGCCGATACCATAGTCGGCAACTGCGACACCACGCTTTTCTTGGGCGGCAAGGAAAAAACCACGCTCAAAGAAATATCGGAGATTTTAGGCAAGGAAACGATAGACAGCTTCAACACTTCCGAAACAAGGGGGCGGGAGCTTTCGCATGGGCTGAACTATCAGAAATTGGGAAAGCAGCTTATGACGGAAGATGAAATCGCAGTCATGGACGGAGGGAAATGTATCTTGCAGCTACGCGGGGTGCGCCCGTTCTTTTCGGACAAATTCGACATAACGAAACACCCGAAATACAAGTACCTATCCGACGCAGACCCGAAGAACGCCTTTGACATGGAAAAGCACCTTAAACGCCGCCCCGCCATTGTCAAGCCCGACGAGGTTTTTGACTATTACGAGATTGACGCAGCAGACTTACAGGAGGACGCAGACCATGAGGAAACGTAGCGCAGAGGAAAAACAAAAGCAGCTTGAACGGTTTTTAATGAATGTTGCGGAAGCCGCCGACGCTGCATTATGGGAGTATTGGCGGGAAAAGGAAGCGGAACACCGCCGTTTTGCAACGGAGTATGTCACGCGCCGGGGGCTTATCCCGCAACAGTGACAGCATGGCAGACCGCCGGGGGACAGGGGAAGCTACACTTCCCCTACGCTGCCTTGCGGCAGCTACCCCTTTGTGAACTTGCGGGAAGCGAACACCTTGCTACGCAAGCTATTCACTTCCCGCAAGTCTGAAAAAAACGTCCGGCAGCACAGCGGGACACAGAAAGGAGCGATTGAAGCAATCACATCTATCCATACCGGCTACATGATACGCGCCCCCACTTTCCGGCGCGGTACACAGCGGCAGGAGCCGCACCCCTTACAACTGAATACCGCCGCGCCGCAGGACTTACGCAGCGCGGGGACAGCCGCCTTTACCAGAGGGCGGTTTTTTTATGCGGCGGCATACGCTGACCGCCTTTTGTCCGCTTGCCGGACAGCCGCAGACGCGGCAGAAAGGATATATTTATGGCATTTTTCAATAGCGCAGTAGACGTTTTGCAGACCCTTGTTGTAGCACTTGGAGCCGGGCTTGGTATCTGGGGCGTGATTAACCTCATGGAAGGCTACGGCAACGACAATCCGGGCGCGAAAAGCCAGGGCATGAAGCAGCTTATGGCGGGCGGCGGCGTTGCCCTTATCGGCATGACCCTTGTACCGCTGCTTTCCGGCTTGTTCGGTTAAGAAGCGCGGGTAAAGGCTTATGCAGAGCATACTTGACGCGATTAACGAATGGATAAAGGAAATCCTCATAGGAGCCATAAACGGTAATCTGTCAACTATGTTCGGGGACGTAAACGAGAAAGTCGGCACTATCGCCGCAGAGGTAGGGCAGACCCCGCAAGGGTGGAACGCAAATATATTCTCCATGATACAGACGCTTAGTGAGAATGTAATCGTACCCATTGCGGGGCTTGTCATTACCTACGTCCTATGCTATGAGCTTATCAGCATGGTAACGGAAAAGAACAATATGCACGACGTTGACACTTCCATGTTCTTCAAGTGGGTGTTCAAGGCGTTTGTGGCAGTCTACCTTGTGACGCACACCTTTGACATCACTATGGCGGTGTTCGATATGGCGCAGCACGTTGTTTCCGGCGCGGCGGGGGTAATCGGCGGCAGCACAGAGATTGATGTTGCCGCCGCCCTTGCTTCCATGCAGAGCGGGCTTGACGCTATGGAAATCCCCGAACTGCTCTTACTTGTCATGGAAACAAGCCTTGTGAGCTTGTGCATGAAAATCATGTCCGTACTGATAACCGTTATCCTCTACGGGCGCATGATAGAAATTTACCTTTACTGTTCGGTATCGCCTATCCCGTTTGCAACTATGACGAACCGGGAATGGGGGCAGATAGGAAACAACTACCTAAAATCCCTGTTCGCTATCGGTTTTCAAGGCTTCCTCATTATGATATGCGTCGGCATTTACGCGGTTCTGGTAAACAACATGATAATAGCGGACAATCTGCACAGCGCGATATTCTCCCTTGCAGCCTATACCGTTATCCTCTGTTTCTCCCTGTTCAAATCCGGCGCACTGGCGAAGTCGATATTCTCCGCGCATTAGCGGCGTGTCAAGGGCAGGGTGGAGATTTTCAGAGCGAAGCGGCGAAAATACGACCCGACCTTGACGCGGATAACCCCCATATAATACGGGCGGGCAAAGGGCATAGATTGACCTTTGCCTTGATTACCCTTATGGAAAATTACAGCAACACCAAACCCAGAGAAAGGAGGTTTTCACTTGGCGTATGTACCCGTACCCAAAGACTTATCCAAAGTCAAGACAAAAGTAGCGTTCAACCTTACCAAACGGCAGATTGTATGTTTTGCGGCGGCTCTCCTGTTCGGCTTGCCGCTTTTCTTTCTGCTCAAAGACAGCACAGGCACAAGCCTTGCGTCTATGGCTATGATTGCCGTCATGCTGCCCTGTTTCCTCTTTGCCATGTATGAGAAGCATGGACAGCCCCTTGAAGTGGTGGTGAAGAACATCATTCAGACGAAATTCATAGCCCCCAAAGAACGACCATACAGGACAGACAACTTTTATTCCGTCTTAGAACGGCAGAGAAAACTTGAAAAGGAGGTATCAGCGATTGCAAAAGGAAACACGAAGAAACAGCGCGGCGGGAAGCGCAAAGCCTAACCCGCCCCGCAAGCTCACCCGCGCCGAGAAAAAGCAGATTGCGGAAATCATCAGACAGGCAAAGGGCGACGGGAAAGCGCACACCGCGCAGCAGACAATCCCCTATATCCAGATGTACCCGGACGGTATCTGCAAGGTTACGGGACGGAAATACTCAAAGACCGTCGCCTTTGAAGATATTAACTATCAGCTTGCACAGGCAGACGACAAGACCGCCATTTTTGAGAACTGGTGCGACTTCCTCAACTACTTTGACGCTTCCGTTTCGGTGCAGCTCTCTTTCATCAATCAGGGGACGCAGCGGGGCGAAGCGGAAAAAGCGGTCAATATCCCGGCACAGGAGGACGCTTTCAATTCTATCCGCACAGAATACCGGGATATGCTGAAAAACCAGCTTGCAAAGGGCAACAACGGGCTTGTCAAAGCAAAATATATCACCTTTGCCATTGAAGCCGACAGTCTGGGCGCGGCGAAATCCCGCCTTGCCCGTATCGAAACGGACGTACTCAACAACTTTAAGCTCTTGGGCGTGTCTGCCCGCCCCATGACAGGCTATGAACGCCTTAAAATGCTGCATGGCATTTTCCACCCGGAGGGCGGGCAGTTTGCCTTTGATTTTTCATGGCTTGCCCCGTCCGGGCTTTCCACAAAGGACTTTATCGCCCCTTCCTCTTTCCGTTTTGGCGAGGGGCGTTATTTCCGCATGGGGCGCAAAATCGGCGCGGTTTCATTCCTTGAAATCCTTGCGCCGGAATTAAACGACCGTATCTTATCTGACATTCTGGACTTGGAAACGGGCGTTATCGTCAATCTGCATATCCACAGTATCGACCAGACCGAAGCCATAAAGACAATCAAGCGGAAAATCACCGACCTTGACAAAATGAAAATCGAGGAACAGAAAAAAGCGGTACGCAGCGGCTACGACATGGATATAATCCCGTCCGACCTTGCCACTTTCGGCAGCGAAGCGAAGAACCTCTTACAGGACTTGCAGAGCCGGAATGAAAGAATGTTCCTCTTGACGTTCCTTGTGGTGAACATGGCGGACACGAAGCGGAAACTGGAAAATGACGTATTCGCGGCGGCGGGCATTGCACAGAAGAACAACTGCGCCTTGACCCGCCTTGACTACCAACAGGAAGCGGGGCTTATGTCCTCTGTACCGCTTGGGGAGAACCTTATCCCCATTCAAAGAGGGCTTACCACGTCAAGCACCGCTATCTTTATCCCCTTTATCACACAGGAGCTTTTTCAGACAGGCGCGGCGTTGTACTATGGCTTAAACGCCCTGTCTAACAACATGATACTCTGCGACCGCAAGCAGCTAAAGAACCCCAACGGCTTAATCTTGGGTACGCCGGGAAGCGGGAAATCCTTTGCCGCCAAACGGGAAATGACAAACGCTTTCCTCATTACCGACGACGACATAATTATCTGCGACCCGGAAGCAGAGTATTTTTCCCTTGTGCAGCGGCTTGACGGGCAAGTGATACGGTTATCGCCTACGGGCAAGGGCATTGACGGGAAGCCCCAGTATGTGAACCCTATGGATATTAACCTCAACTATTCCGAGGACGACAGCCCGCTTGCGCTGAAATCCGACTTTATCCTCTCCCTCTGCGAGCTTGTCATAGGCGGCAAGGAGGGCTTGCAGCCCGTCGATAAGACCGTCATTGACCGCGCCGTTAGGAACGTGTACCGCCCTTTCCTTGCAGACCCCGACCCGGAGAAAATGCCTATCTTGGGCGACCTCTACGACGAGCTTTTGAAGCAGCCGGAACCGGAAGCGGCGCGTATCGCGTCGGCGTTGGAGCTGTATGTTTCCGGGAGCCTTAACGTATTCAACCACCGTACCAACGTGGAGCTGAACAACCGCCTTGTCTGCTTTGACATCAAGCAGCTTGGGAAGCAGCTCAAAAAGTTAGGTATGCTCATTGTGCAGGACCAGGTATGGAACCGCGTCACCGTCAACCGGGCAGAAAGGAAATCCACCCGGTATTTTATGGACGAATTTCATCTTCTCTTGAAAGAGGAACAGACCGCCGCCTATTCCGTTGAAATCTGGAAGCGTTTCAGAAAATGGGGCGGCATACCCACAGCCATTACGCAGAATGTCAAGGATTTGCTTGCTTCCCGCGAAGTGGAGAATATCTTTGAAAACTCTGATTTTGTCCTCATGCTCAATCAGGCGGCGGGCGACCGGGCTATCCTTGCGAAGCAGTTAAACATTTCCCCGCAGCAGATGAAGTATGTCACCCACACCGAAGCGGGCGAGGGGCTTATCTTCTACGGGAACGTGGTGCTGCCCTTTGTAGACCGCTTCCCGAAAGACACCGAGCTTTACCGGGTAATGACGACGAAGCCGGAGGAAGTGGGCGAAGCATGAACGGGCTGAAAACTGACACAATCATCAACCGGGACGCGCTCTATGCCTTGCGGGAGCTTCCAGAGGAAAGCGTACACTGTTGCGTCACAAGCCCGCCCTACTATGCGCTTAGGGATTATGGGCTTGATATGCAGATTGGGCGGGAGGACACGCCGGAGCAGTACATTGACAGGCTGACCGAGGTTTTCCGCGAGCTGCGCCGGGTACTGCGTTCTGACGGTACGCTCTGGCTGAATATCGCGGACACCTACTGCGGCACAGGAAATAAAGGCTACCATGCAGACCCGAAGAACCCGAAAGGCAGAAACGGACAGCAGATTGCAAAAAACAACCGCGTTTCCGGCTGCAAACAAAAGGACTTAATCGGTATCCCTTGGCTTTTAGCTTTTGCCCTACGCGCTGACGGGTGGTATTTACGGAGCGACATTATCTGGCAGAAAGAAAACCCCATGCCGGAGAGCGTGAAAGACCGCCCTACCCGCTGCTATGAACATATCTTTCTGCTTACGAAGTCAAAGAAGTATTTTTATGACGCAGCCGCCATAGCCGAGCCGTTAGCCCCCACAACGGCGGCGCGGTACCGCACCGGGCGCAGCGCGGGACAGAAATATGCGGACGAAGTACCCGGACAGGGGAAAGTACAGGGGCTTAACCGGGCGAGAAGCGGCAGCTACTACGACGAAGCCCTCATGCCGACCATGCGGAACAGGCGGGACGTGTGGCTTATCAATACCGTACCCTACAAGGGCGGGCATTTCGCCGCGTTCCCGCCAAAACTTGCCGAAACCTGTATCAAGGCGGGCTGTCCGAAAGGCGGCGTTGTGCTTGACCCCTTTTTCGGCAGCGGCACGACGGGGGCAGCCGCAAAGCAGCTTCACAGGCATTATATAGGCATTGAGATAAACGCCGAATATTGCGCCCTTGCAAGGGCGCGGATTGGAGGGACAGAAAAATAAAACAGTATAAAGCGCGTGAGAAAGTCACGCAGAAAATGACCCGCGAGGGAGCCGTTGAGGTAAACGCCGCCACAGGCAAGAAGAAGCGTATCAGCAACCGCATAAGGGACGCTGACCTTACCAGAAAGGAAGCCGCCCCGCAGCAGCCGGAACAGGCAGCGCAGCCCCTACCGGGCGGCACAGCTCCCGCGCCCACAGCCGACGCGCCGACGCTTCCCCATGCACCGGGGGCAGAACGGGAACAGGACACCGCCGCAGCCGAGCGCGTCATGGAGCATATCGACGGGGCGCATACCAGAAAGACGAGCAAAAAGGCGGCGAGGAAAGCACAGGCAGAAGCCGAAGCCCGCACCCGTACTTCCCGCTTGCAGTTTACCGAGGAAGAACGGGCAACGCCGGAGCTTGAAAGGTATATCCGAAAATCGGACAAAGCAGCCGACCGTCTGGACGCGGCAAAGGCGGCTATCCCCAAAGAAAAGAAACTTGTACGGGAGCGCACCTTTGATGAAGCCACCGGGAAAGGCAAGACCCGCCTACATTTTGAGGAACAGGAAAAGCCCATAGGAAAGAATAAGCCCCACAATAACCCGCTATCCCGCCCCGCACAGGAAGCGGGTATTTTCGTCCACAACAAGATACATTCCGTTGAAAAGGACAATTCCGGCGTTGAGGGGGCGCACAAATCCGAAGAACTGGCAGAGCGCGGCGCAAAGTACGGGGCGCGGAAAGTCAAGGAGGGCTACCACAGCCACAAGCTCAAACCCTACCGGGCGGCGGCAAAGGCAGAGAAAGCGGCGTTCAAGGCGAATGTGGATTTCCAGTACCATAAAGCCCTGCATGACAATCCGCAGATTGCGGGCAATCCCCTTTCCCGCTTCATGCAGAAGCAGCAAATCAAGCGGCAGTATGCAAAGTCGGCAAGGAAAGGCGGCGCAAAAACGGCGCAGAAAGCCGCAGAGAACACCCGCAAGGCGGCAAAAAAGACCGCCGAGGAAACAAAAAAGGCAATCGCTTTTGTAGGGCGGCACCCGGCGGGCGTATGTATCGCCGTTGCCGCGCTGCTCTTATTCATCATGGTATCGGCGGGGCTTTCCTCTTGCGGCTCCATGTTCTCCGGCTTGATGAACGGCATACTTGGGACTTCCTACACGTCGGAGGACAGCGACCTTGTGGCGACGGAGAACAATTACGCCGCAAAGGAAAACGAGCTTCAGCAGCGGATTGACAATATCGAGCGCGACAATCCGGGCTATGACGAATACCGCTATGACCTTGACAGTATCGGGCATAACCCCCATGAGTTAGCGTCCTACCTCACCGCCCTTTTACAGACCTACACCCCGCAGAGCGCACAGGCAGAGCTAAATCGCGTCTTTGCCATGCAGTACACTTTGACGCTGACAGAAGAAACGGAAATCCGCTACCGCACAGAAACAAGCACAGACCCGGAAACAGGGGAAACGACCAGCGAGGAAGTACCCTACGAGTACCATATCCTCAACGTGAAGCTGACGAACAAGCCCATTTCCGAGATTGCGGAGGAACTTCTAACGCCACAGCAGCTTGAAATGTACCGCGTCTATCTGGAAACAAGCGGCAACAAGCCGCTGATTTTCGGCGGCGGTTCTCCCGATACGGGCGCGTCCGAGGATTTAAGCGGCGTACAGCTTGTGAACGGCACACGCCCCGGCAACACCGCCGTTGTAGACCTTGCGAAGCGGCAAGTCGGCAACGTAGGCGGGCGACCCTTTTGGAGCTGGTACGGATTTAACAGCCGCGTGGAATGGTGCGCCTGTTTTGTTTCATGGTGCTACAATCAAGCCGGGAAAAGCGAGCCGCGCTTTGCCGGGTGCCAGTCACAGGGCGTACCCTGGTTCCAGTCACGCGGGCAATGGGGCGCGAGGGGCTATGAGAATATCGCCCCCGGCGACGCTATCTTTTTCGACTGGGACGGGGACGGGAGCGCAGACCATGTAGGGCTTGTTATCGGGACTGACGGGGAGCGCGTCTATACCGTCGAGGGCAATTCCGGCGACGCTTGCAAGATAAAGAGCTATCCCGTTGACTATTCCTGTATCAAAGGCTATGGGCTGATGAACTGGAATTAACTTTTTGAGCAAAGAAAGGAGAAATTGATTTATGGCTATGAACAAGATTGAACGTATCGACAGGGAGATTGCAAAGACCCGCGAGAAAATCACCGAGTACCAGAACAGATTAAGGGGGCTTGAAGCGCAGAAAACCGAAGCGGAAAACCTGCAAATCGTACAGCTTGTGCGCTCCATGCGCCTTTCCCCGCATGAGCTTTCCGCTATGCTTTCCGGGGGCGGTATTCCGGGCATGGAAGCCGCGCCGGGCTACCCCGCAGAACCCGCAGACCACGACACCGAAGAAATGGAGGACACCGAGAATGAATAAGATAATCCTTAGAACCATGACCGCACTCTGCGCCGCCCTTGTACTTATGGGCGGCTTTTCCGTCACCGCCTTTGCACAGACCCCGGAGGGAAAGGACGACACCGACGACAGCGGCGTTGTCTATGAGGAACCCCAAAAGGAAGAACCCCTTACCCCGGACGGGAACGCGACCCTTGTAGACGATTTCGGCGGCAACAAGCAGCTTATCACAGTGACGACCAAAAACGGCAATTACTTCTATATCCTCATTGACCGGGACGACGAGGGCGAGAACACCGTACATTTCCTTAATCAAGTGGACGAAGCCGACCTCTTAGCACTTATGGAGGACGGAAGCACCGAAGCAGCCCCGCCCGCCGTTTGCAGTTGCACCGAAAAATGCGAAGCCGGAAAGGTAAATGTGAGCTGCCCCGTCTGCAAGGACAACATGACCGCTTGCAGCGGCAAGGAAGCGGAGCCGGAAACCGAGGAACCGCCGGAGCAGCCCAAAGAGAAAGGCAATACGGGCGGGCTTGTGCTTTTCCTTGTCGTGGCACTTCTTGGCGGCGGGGGCGCACTCTACTACTTTAAGTTTATGAAGCCGAAGCAGAGCGTCAAGGGCGGCACCGACCTTGAAGATTTCGACTTTGACGACTACGACGAGGACGAGCCGGAGCCGGACGACGGGGAGGGCTTGGACGTTCCCGAAGATGAAGAAGCGGAGGACGGGGACGCATGACACTTTTCACCGAAAACCCGTTAGAAAAGATGATGATACAAAGACCCACCGGGCGGCGTGACAATGCGCCGCCCGTTCCAAAATCCCCGGCGTGTATGCGCTGCCCTTATAAGGCGCAATCCCCCTGTATCGGCTATTGTCTGAAACAGGCACAGGAGAAGAAGCATACAGAGCCGGAACGCTGAAAGGAGGATTTTTTTCATGGCACTTAGACTTGTGATTGCAGAAAAGCCGAGCGTGGCGCAGACTATCGCCGCCGCGCTTGGCGTTAGGGGGAAACAGGACGGATATATCGAGGGCGGCGGCTACCTCATTTCATGGTGTGTCGGGCATTTGGTACAGCTTGCGGAAGCTGCCGCCTACGGGGAGCAGTACAGGAAATGGCAGCTTGACAGCTTACCCATTCTGCCGGAGGAATGGCAGTACGCCGTTGACCCGGACAAGGGGAAGCAATTCAAAACCATTAAAGAGCTTATGCACCGCGCCGACGTTTCCGAAGTGGTAAATGCGTGTGACGCGGGGCGCGAGGGTGAATTGATTTTCCGCTTTGTCTACGAAGTGGCGGGCTGCAAGAAGCCCATGCGCCGCTTGTGGATTTCCTCAATGGAGGACGGGGCAATCAAGGCGGGCTTTGCTTCCCTCAAAGACGGGCGGGAATACGACGCGCTCTTTGCGTCTGCCCTCTGCCGCGCAAAGGCTGACTGGCTTATCGGCATTAACGCCACCCGGCTTTTCTCCTGCCTGTATGGAAAGACCTTGAACGTGGGGCGCGTCCAGACCCCGACCTTAAAAATGCTCACCGACCGGGACGCGGCTATCTCCCATTTCCAGAAAGAAAAATATTATCATGTTCGCCTTGATTTATCCGGCGCGGAAGCGGCAAGCGAGAGGATTTCCGACAAGGCAGAAGCCGACGCGCTGAAAGGGGCTTGCGAAGCGGGAAAGGCGGTATGCGTTTCCCTCACCAGAGAGAAGAAAACCGCAGCCCCGCCAAAGCTCTTTGACCTTACCTCTTTGCAGCGGGAAGCGAACCGCATTTTCGGCTACACCGCGAAGCAGACCCTTGACCTTGCACAATCCCTTTATGAAAAGCGGCTCCTTACTTATCCGAGGACGGACAGCAGCTTTCTTACTGACGACATGGGCGGCACCGCAGCGGGCATTATCGCGCTGCTTTGCGAAAAACTCCCCTTTATGGCGGGCGCGGACTTCACGCCGGAGGTTGTAAAGGTATTAGACAGTAAAAAAGTATCAGACCACCACGCAATCATTCCCACTATGGAGCTTGCAAAGGCTGACCCGGACGCGCTGCCGGAAAGCGAGAAGAATATCCTTACCCTTGCGGGGGCGCGTCTGCTTTTTGCCACCGCCGAGCCGCATATTTATGAAGCGGTTACGGCGGTTTTCTCATGCGCCGGGACAGACTTCACCGCAAGGGGAAAGACCGTACTTTCGGACGGTTGGAAAGAGATTGAACGCAGATACCGGGCGACGCTGAAAGATAAGCCCGAAGCAGAGGACGGGGAAAATGAGGGCGTGACGCTGCCGGAGCTTTCCGAGGGACAGAACTTTCCTAACCCCGCCGCAAAAGTAACGGAGCATACCACAACGCCGCCGAAGCCCCACAGCGAAGCGTCGCTTCTCTCTGCTATGGAGCGAGCCGGGAACGGGGACACCGACCCGGACGCGGAACGCCGGGGGCTTGGCACTCCCGCCACCCGCGCCGCCGTCATTGAAAAACTGGTAAAGGGCGGCTTTGCAGAGCGCAAGGGGAAGCAGCTTATCCCCACGCAGAACGGAGCCGCCCTTATATCAGTCTTGCCGGATATGCTCACTTCCCCGCAGCTTACCGCAGAATGGGAAAACAATCTGACGCAGATAGCAAAGGGAGCCGCAGACCCCGGCGAATTTCTGTCCGGCATTGAAGCTATGGCGCGGGAGCTTGTGCAGACACACGCCGCAGCACTGGACGGGAAAAAGGATTTGTTCCGGGAGGAAAAGCCCTCTGTCGGCAAATGCCCCCGTTGCGGTTCCCCCGTCCATGAGGGGAAGAAAAACTATTATTGCAGCAACAAAGAATGTGCCTTTGTCATGTGGAAGAATGACCGCTTTTTCGAGGAACGCAAGACCGCTTTTTCCGCGAAGATTGCCGCCGCGCTCCTTAAATCCGGCAAGGCGAATGTGAAGAAGCTCTACTCCCCGAAAACAGGCAAGACCTACGACGGAACTATCGTTCTGGCTGACACTGGCGGGAAATACGTCAACTACCGTATCGAAGTGCAGAAGAACTAAAAACTTGAATAGCAAGCATAGGAAGCGGGTACCCACTTCCGTAAATCCCCGTTGCGACGCTGACGCGCCGGACGGGGATTTTGCTTGTTGGGAAGTTTCCCAAACCCTCTTTTGCGGAGGGCTTCACCCTCTAAAAATTTTCAAAAATATTTGGCAGAAATGCGGGCGTACCCGTAGTAGACCATGCAGCCAAAAAATGCAGCTTATGACGCTGCCGCAGAGAAAGGAGGTTTTTCACTATGGCAAGTTTACGGGACACCGTAAAGGACTATCAAGACGAGCTTAGGGACGGTATCGCATGGGTGGCGTTCTGGAAACAGGGGCGTTCATGGAACGCGGAATATTTTCATCTTGATATGGACGACACCCTCTACCCGGAGGACAGGAGCCGGTTAGAGGAAATCAAAAGCACCGACCCCGCCGCCGTTATCCTAAACGGCTATTACTGCGGGCATTTAGGCGAGGACATGAGCCTTGACGAGCTGACCGCCGGAGTGCGTTACCACTACGAAAACAGCATGAACGACATTGACGGTTTTATCGGAGCGCATGACGACAGGCTTCCCCCGGAGGTTATCGAGGAAGCGAGGGCAGCCGCCCATGAAGCGGGGCTTCCCTTTTCCGAAAAGCCCTACCGGGACGGGGAGGATTTTAACCCCTATGTATTTGACGGGAGCATGAGCATTGAGGATTTTGAGCTTATGCACCGCATGATTGAAAAAGAAAGGAGCGAACAAATGGCAGAACCGATTTTAAGCGGCTATCTTTCCAATCTTGGGAAGTACACCGAGGGCAGACCCGCGGGCGAATGGGTGACATTCCCCACGACTGCCGAACATCTGAAAGAAGTCTTTGACCGTATCGGGATTGACTTCAAGCACTATGAGGAATGGCATTTCACAGAATTTCAATCCACTATCCCCGGCTTGACGGAGCATTTAAGCGAGTATTCCCACCCCGACGAGCTGAACTATTTAGGGAAGCTCTTGGAAATGCAGTTTGACGACGACCGGGAGAAATTCATTGCAGCCATTGAATACGGCGACCATGCCGACAGCTTACAGGACATTATCAACCTTGCACAGAACCTTGACTGCTACTGGATTTATCCGTCCGTCCACAATGAAGAAGAATACGGGCGTTATCTGGTTGATGAACTGGAAGAACCGGAACTTCCCGAAGAAGCGAAAAAGTATTTCATGTATGAGGAATACGGGCGGGACGCTTCCATTAACGACGACGGTATGTTTACCGAAAAGGGCTATATCTACAACAACCGCAACACCTTTACAGAATGGTACGACGGGCGCGACGTGCCGGAGGAATACCGGGTAACGCCGCAGCCCCCGCAGCCGGAAAGACCCGACCCGTCAAAGGTAGAAATGGACGCAGCCGCGCCGGGGCAGAGAACGGCGCAGACCGCAGAGCAGCCACAGGAGCCGCGCCCGGTTATCCCTATCGTGCTGACGAGCGAGAAGCCCGCCGAAAAGCTCAAAGAGATTACCGACCGTCTGGAACAGGGTATTGCGGAACTCTTTGACAGCGAGCGTTACCGGGAATATCTGAAAGTCATGTCAAAATTCCATAATTACAGCTTCCGAAACACCGTCCTTATCGCCATGCAGAAGCCGGACGCTTCCCTTGTGGCGGGCTTTTCCGCTTGGAAGAACAACTTTGAACGAAACGTGATGAAAGGGCAAAAGGGAATTAAAATCATTGCCCCGTCGCCCTATAAAATCAAACAGGAAATGCAGAAAATCGACCCGCACACGCAGAAGCCCATAATCGGCAAGGACGGAAAGCCCGTCACCGAGGAAAAGGAAATCACCATACCCGCCTACAAGGTGGTATCCGTCTTTGACGTTTCCCAGACCGAGGGAAAGGAGCTGCCGGACATTGCGGTTGACGAGCTGACAGGCGACGTTGACCGCTACAAGGATTTTTTCGCAGCCCTTGAAAAGACTTCCCCCGTTCCTATCGCCTTTGAGAATATCGAGGGCGGCTCTCATGGCTACTACCACTTGGAGGACAAGCGCATTGCTATCAACGAGGGCATGAGCGAATTACAGACCTTAAAGACCGCCATTCACGAAATCGCCCATGCGAAGCTGCACGACATTGACCTCAACGCGCCAAAGGACGAGCAACCCCGCGTTGACCGCCGCACCCGCGAAGTCGAAGCGGAAAGCGTCGCCTATACCGTCTGCCAACATTACGGGCTTGACACGTCGGACTACTCTTTCGGCTATGTCGCCGGGTGGAGCAGCGGGCGGGAGCTGTCCGAGCTGAAAAGCTCCCTTGAAACGATACGCAGCGCAGCCGCCGAGATTATCAATTCCATAGACGAGAACTTAGCGGAGCTGCAAAAGGCACAGGACAAGGAGCAGACCGCCGGACAGGAGCAGCCCACCAGAGAGGGACAGGAAGCCGCGCCGGAGAAGCCGGATCCGGAAGCAGCCGCACCGGGAAAATCCGGCGCACAGGAAAAAGCGGGCGCAGCCCCGAAAGAAGCCTTTACCCCGGAAACGATTTACAGAGTGCGCCGGAACCCTTACAGCGACAGCCGGGAAAACAGCTACCTCTTGCAAGCCTATGTGACACAGGAGAACGGGCGGGCGAAAATGGGCGACGTGCTTTATACGGGAACGCCGGAGAAATGCCGCGAGCTTATGGGGCAGCTCAAAAGCGGCGAGCTGACCGAGGGCGACGTGAAGCAGCTTTACGCAAAGGCACAGGAAACGGCGCAGACCGCCGGACAGGACAAAGACACCTTTTCCATTTACCAGATAAAGGGCGGGGACGAAACAAGGGATTTCCGCTTTGAGCCATACGACCGCCTGCAGGCGGCGGGAAATGTGGTTGACAGGGCGAACTATGAGCTTGTCTATTCCGCGCCCCTTGCGCCGGAAACTTCCCTTGAAGATATTTACACCTGTTTCAATATCGACCACCCCAAAGATTTTAAGGGACACAGCCTTTCCGTTTCCGACGTGGTAGTGCTTCATCAGGACGGACAGGACGCGGCGCATTTCGTTGACAGTGTAGGTTTTCGGGAAGTGCCGGAGTTTTTACAGGAGCAGAAGCAGCTTACCCCGGACGACTTGGAAACGGGCGAAACTGTCAAGACACCGAGGGGGACTTTCCATGTGACCGCCATGAGCCGGGAGCAGATAGAAGCCGCCGGATATGGCTTTCACCACCAGTCGGACGACGGAAAGTATCTGATTATGGGGAATGGGACGCGGGCGTTTGCCGTTGCCGCAGAACAGGCGCAGCGGGACAATCCCTTGAAAACCGCCGAGCAGACCACAGAGCAGAACGGGAACATGATTGACGGTATCATCAACAACACCCCCACCGTTGACGAACTGGAAGCAAAGGTAAAGGCGGGCGAGCAGATTTCCCTTGTTGACCTGGCTAACGCTGTCAAAGCCGACAAGGAGCGCGGCAAGGGAGCGAAGCCGGAAAAGAAGCCCTCTATCCGGGCGCAGCTTAGAGCCGACAAGGAAAAGGCGCAGAAGAAAAACGCAAAGCAGAAGTCACAGGACTTGGAAAGGAGCTGACCCATGCCGGAACAGAGCAAATTTGAAAACATGGATTTGTTTGCTTCCCTTGAAGCGATTATGAAGCAGAACACAGGCTTTTACCAGAGCGACTTAGACATTGACAAAGAGATTATCGCAAAGGCGGCGGCAAGCCCCCACAGGGAGGACAAAACACTTTTGTGGTTCTGCCGCCCGTCCGGGACGCACTGTTTCCGGGAGCGCGACGTTTTCCTCAAAGACACCGCGCCCCACAACACATGGCGTTTCTACATGGAGCAGACAAGCGACCGCGTTCTTGCCTATGCAATCGAGCTGACGGGAAAGGAGCGCGGGAAAATCAAGGGCAATCTGTACGAACTGGACTACTCTAAACATTATGAGCGCGTCAAGGAAAAGGAGCTGCCCGCCGATACGGTGAAGCTGATTTATGAGCATGGGGAAAGGGTACAGGAAGCCGGGAGATATTTTGACGGAACCCCAGACCCGCAGCTTGGGAAATTTGAACGCTTTGAAGCCGTACCCAACGACCCGGACGCGCTGCAATCGCTCTTACAGGAAGAACGGCGCAGCCGGGAGCAGCTTTCGCCGGGGGATTTCAAGGCGCATATTGCCGCTTTGCGGGACGGGCTGATTGAAACGGAAGCGCGGCGCATTGTGCGGGAAATGAAGCGGCATTACGAGCCGAACAGCCCGAACAAGACCCATTTCATGGCAGAGCTTTCCCCGGCGTTCATGCGGCTTGCAGCCACAAAGGACACTGACCGCCTTTTCTCCATGCTGCCCTACAAGACCCTTTCCTTTTCCAAAATCGAGGGCAGACATGGGACGTATGCGCTGATTGACAAGGGGGAGAACCGGGACAGGGAGATAAGGAAGCCCCGCCCCTCTATCCGGGCGCAGCTTAAAGCAGACAAGGCAAAGACCGCCCCGAAAAAGGCGGCGGCAAAAACAAAAAATCACGATATGGAGGTATGAGCATGATTAGACTGACTGTTGAAGAAACAAACCTTTTGAGCATTTACAACGAGGGCGGCAAGCGGGCTTTGATTGAGAATGTCAACGCCGCGCTGCCCTACATGGACGCGGATATGCGGGAGCTTGCAAAGCGCACCCTTTCCAAAGTGGACGCTTTGACCGAAGCGGAATTTGCAGAGCTTCCCATTTACGCCGCTGATGAAGTATGAACGGGGTTAAGCGGCTGACGCCGCCCCAGAGCCGGAAAGTCAACGCCCTTGTGCGCCGGACGTGCTGCAATTATGATAACGGGAACTGTATCTTACTGGACGACGGGGACGAGTGCGTATGTCCGCAGCTCATTTCCTATTCGCTTCTCTGCAAGTGGTTCCGGGTTGCGGTGCTTCCCGCCGACAGGCTGCTTTATGCGGAGCTTTACCAGACAGGGGATAAGAAGAAATGTACCGAGTGCGGCGCGTTCTTTGCGTCAACCTCTAACAGTGTCAAATACTGCCCCGTCTGCCGGAAACGTATCACCCGCAGACAAGCCGCCGAGCGCATGAGGAAAAGACGCGCCCCTGTTACGCAGTAGGCGCGGAAAATCCCTTGATTTACAGGGCTTTCCGGGCGTGAAAATCGGATAGGCGATACTTTATACCTTTACCCCCAAAAATGGCGTTCTACTGCGTAACATTCACGAAAACAGCACCCATAAAAAGACAGGGCGCGGAAGTCATATACTGGCTTCCGCGCCCTGTTCTTTTTTTGCCTATCTGACATTTCCCTTTTCCATTTCTTCAAGCGGGAACTGCGGGAGGGCTTCTATCAGCTTCTTTGTGATGGACTGGCGCATATCTTCGTTGATTTCCTGTTTCGTGCTTCCGTCCGGCTGTCTGACCGCTACCGTCGATAGCCTGTCGATTTCGTCCTTGTAGCACTCCACGACTTTCTCCACCGCCCATTTTTCCCCGGCAACGGCGGCGCGTATGGTTTCATATTCCGGCATTTTCTGGTTTTCCATGCTCAACGCTCCTCTGCTTTTTGATAGCCCTATCATAGCACAGCGGCGGGGATTTTGCTATCCTTATCCGCGCTCTGTTCCCTTTTCCCGTTCCGGCTGCCTGTCTGCCTGTAAAATGCTGTCAATGTTCTGCTTGATAATATCGTATTCCCGGACTTTCTTTTTCAGCTTCCCATAGTCGGCATAAAGGGCTTCTTTCTGCGCTTGGAGGGCTTCATATTCCGATTGCAGCGCGGCAAGGTTCGGGAGCTTTGCAATGCCCGCCGCTTTCAGCGACCTTGCGGCGGCTTCATGTAGGATAATCGCCTGTTCCTGTCCGGCGCGGTACTTCTCCCTGTTCCTTGCCTTGCGGTATGCGTCATAGACGGGCTTTGTCTTTTGGTAGGTGGAAACATTCTTGATAAGCACCGCCATGTCCGCAAGCCGCTTTTCCGCGTCCTTCAATGCGTCTGCCGCCTGTCCGCTTTCCGCTGCCATTTCTTCAATCCGGCTGACTAAATCCGCGTACTGTTCAATCTTATGTTCCGTCAAGAAATTCATGGTCTTTGCTGCCTGTTTCAGATTGTGGATTTTCGCCCACTGTTCATAGCCCTTACTCTGCGCCGCCTTGATACTGTTCTCAATGTCGATAAGCAGCGAAACGCCGCGCTGCTCTCTGGGGGCTTTCGCCGCCTTTGCCCGTCTGCCCGCTATCCGTTCCCTTATGGCTTCCTCTGTATAATCCGCGCCGAGGGTTTTAAGACGGGTGAAGCGTTCCTGTCCGGGGGCGCGGCATGACACATATTTCCCCGGCTTTATCTCATAGCCCGCCGCCTGTAACCGCTGCAACAATTCCTCAAAACTGGAAACTTGGGGGATAAGCGCGTCAACGGCAATCTTTAGCTTGCCTTTCCAACTTGTACCCGTCTTTTCTGCCTGGTACTCCGCATAGCTCTTTCCCTTGCTGCCCTTGCCGGGAACGACGACGGACAAGCCATTTTCCCGACACAGCTTGTCGCTCATGTTCCGTATGCCGTAATAGCTCCTTTTGTTGGAATTATATTTGCGGTGGTCTACGAAATTTACGGCGCAGAAAATAATGTGATTGTGGACGTGTCCTTTGTCAATGTGCGTCGTGAGTACATATTCATGCTGCCCCTTTGTTACCGCGTCGGCAAGCTGCTTTCCGATTTCATGGGCTTTCTGATAATCGACTTCCCCCGGCTCAAAGGACTGTATCAGATGAAAGGCTAAATTGTTCCCCTTTTGGAGTGCTTGGGACAAGGTATATTCAAATTCAATATCTGCCGTTTCATAGGAGCAGCCGAAAGAGGACACAAGCATTTTTCCGTCCGTCTTGTCCGGGTTTTCGATATAGTCAAGGGCTTTGCTTAGAGTGCTTTTAATAGGCTTAATCTTTGTAACCGCCATATCTCCGCAAGCACCCCCTT
>OLWD01000408.1_pt1 | contig 21069 bp, 18 predicted proteins | sample 1673971 | NCBI WGS metagenome assembly OLWD01 (sample SAMEA103958136, study PRJEB25191) | human gut metagenome | reverse complement strand
TCCCATGAAGTAAGGTAAGTGCTGGTAGCTGTACCTCGTTGGCTGTTGGGAGCCAGATTGACAAACAATGTATTGAATGCCGGAAACATGGTTCCAAAACCGATACCCAGTAATAAAGCTATGAAAAAGAAGAAATAGGTAGTCCACTGTAGGCTGAAGTCGATTAACCACCCACAGGCACTCAGCCCGAAAAAGCAGAAACAAACCAAATAAAGTCCGGCTTCGATAACTTGTGTTATCTTGCCGCGGTCAACCAATCGTCCGCTGAATAGTCGGCTGGTAGCCATTCCAAAAGCCATAAATGTGAAAAAGAAACCTGTTTCAGCCGTAATTCCTATTTGTTGCGAATACATGGCAATATAGTTGGAGGTCATTCCGTAAGGTACGGACAGTAGTAACAGGCAGATTCCGGCAGGAATGCCTTTCAATAAAATGAATCGGTCGAGCGATATCGGTTCTCTTTTAACAGGTTCTTTAGCTGGTGTTTTCACCAGTGACGCCATGACCAGTCCCAAAGCGCAACTGACCAGTGCACACCAAAATATCACTTCAAAAGAGTATGCATTATGTAGAAATAGTCCTACCATCGGGCCGATGCTCATTGCCGTGTTGTTCATCATTCCATAATATCCCAGTCCCTCTCCACGCCGTGAACTGGGCATGATGTCGATGACTACCGTGTTTCCTGCTACCGTGACCGTTCCGAAGGCTAAGCCGTGGAAGATGCGGATAAGTGTGAATAAAGTGAGGGTGCCCGCCAACAGATATCCGCCGAAGGCAGCCGTAAAAAGAAAATAAGCTAATAAATAAAGCGGTTTTCTGGCAAAAGTATCCAGCAGATAGCCCGAAAACGGACGGATACATAAGGCGGCTATTGTGTAACATGAAAGGATAATACCAATGGTTCCTTTTTCGCTGTTAAATATCTCGGCTAAATAGAACGGCAGTACCGGCATTAGTAAATAGAAACCAAAGTAGAGCAGAAAGTTGGCTGCGAGAATTTCTATATAGTTTTTTGTTACTAGCTTATCTTTCATATATTGTCATATAAAGAAACGATTAACAGACAAAAGAATGTTCCGTCTATTAATCGTTTTATGAAATTCAAAACAAAGACTGATTAATTGGCAGCTTCGAACTCTTTTAAGAAACGTGTATCATTTTCAGAGAACAAACGCAGGTCGTTTACGCGATATTTCAGGTTGGTGATACGTTCGATACCCATACCCAATGCATATCCTGAATAAACTTTGCTGTCAATGCCGTTGGCTTCCAGTACATTCGGGTCTACCATACCGCAACCCAAAATTTCTACCCAGCCGGTTCCTTTACAGAACGGACATCCTTTTCCACCGCAGATATTACAGCTGATATCCATTTCCGCACTTGGCTCGGTGAAGGGGAAGTAAGAAGGACGTAAACGGATTTGAGTTTCGGCACCGAACATTTCCTTCGCAAATAAAAGCAATACTTGTTTCAGGTCGGTGAATGACACGTTTTTGTCAATATAGAGAGCTTCTACCTGATGGAAAAACGCATGTGCACGATAGCTGATAGCCTCGTTGCGATATACGCGCCCCGGACAAATAATTCGGATGGGTGGCTGGGTGCTTTCCATTACCCGGCTTTGTACGGATGAAGTATGCGTGCGCAAAATGACATTGCCCTGTACATGCTCAGGGTTGGCTTCAACGAAGAAAGTATCCTGCATATCGCGTGCCGGATGATCTTCGGCAAAGTTCATGGAAGAAAAAACATGCCAGTCATCTTCTATTTCCGGTCCGTCGGCAATACTGAAACCGAGACGGTGGAAAATATCGATAATTTCATTCTTGACAATACTTAACGGATGGCGGGTTCCCAATTTGATAGGATATGCCGTGCGGGTAAGATCCATTTCAGCGGCACCGTTGTCTTGTGTTTCAAAAGCTTCCTTCAATGTGGATATACGTTCCTGAGCCTTGTTTTTCAGCTCATTCAGTTTCATTCCCACTTCCTTCTTTTGGTCGGCAGGTACATTGCGGAAGTCTGCCATCAACTCATTAATTGCTCCTTTTTTACTGAGATATTTAATACGGAGGGCTTCTAATTCCTCTGCATTAGCAGCGTGTAAGCCTTCAATTTCCTGAAGTAATTGTTCTATTTTAGCTAACATACTTTCTTCTTTATTTTTTTAATGACCGCAAAGTTAGCGAATTAAACCGAATATTTTGCTGAAAACTAAAAAAAGAGATACTTTTGCATTGATTTTTTCTAAAAATAGAAAATGAAGAAACTGATTATCGGAGTTTGTCTGCTTGTGCTGATTAGCTCCTGTGGAGGTGGTAAAAAGAAAATAGACCCCTTCGAGATGCTCACTGAAGAGATTGATTCGCTGGCTGCCGTTCCTGATACGGTGGAAGTGATGGAAGTGGTGGAAGAAGAACCGATGGTTCCGGCTACCGCAGATGAAAGTTTTGCCGACTTTATCTACAATTTTGCAATTGACGAAAAGCTGCAAGTGTCGCGTATTGTGTTCCCCTTGCCTTATTATACGATGGATAAGAAGGAACATATCGAAAAGAAAGATTGGAAACACGACCCGTTGTTCAGCCAATTGGACTCTTATACTGTTCTTTTTGACAAGGCGGTGGATATGGAAGCGGAAAAGGATACTACTGCTACCAGCGTGAAGATTGAGTGGATTTATCTGAAGACAAACAAGATTAAGAGATATTATTTTGAACGTTTGAAGGGGTTGTGGAAGTTGGAAGCCATTGATTTTGCAGATATGCCGGAGAATGAGGACAGCAAGGAGAGCTTCTATGAGTTCTATGAACATTTTGCCAATGATTCTCTTTTCCAGCAAACACGCCTTCATAATCCATTGAAGTTTGTTACGGTAGACCCGGACGATGAATTTCAAATAATTGAAACTACCCTTGAAGCAGGACAGTGGTTTGCTTTTCAGCCGGTGCTTCCCCGCGAGTTTCTGACAAATGTAAATTATGGACAGAATGAGAATTCTAAATCGAATACAAAGGTAATTGAGATAAAAGGATTCGGTAATGGATTTAATAATACGCTTTACTTTGAACGGCGCAATGGGTTGTGGAAATTAGTGCAGTTTGAAGATTTAAGCGATTAACCCTGTTAATGACTGATGAAAGAAATAAAGGAGTATTCATTGTTGCCGCATAATACTTTCGGCATGGATGTAAAGGCGTCTGTGTTTGTAGAATATGGGTCGGTTGCTGAATTGAAGGCTATATTATCAAATAAGGATTATTTAAAACCGTCATGGTTGCATATTGGCGGGGGCAGTAATTTGTTGTTTACGGCAGATTATGAAGGAACCGTTCTGCATTCGGCCATTCATGGTTATGAAGTAGTGGATGAGAATGATAAAACTGTCGACATAAGGGTAGGAGCCGGAGAGGTATGGGATGATTTTGTGGCTTTTGCCGTGCGGCACGGATGGTATGGTGCGGAGAATTTATCTTTGATACCGGGAGAAGTGGGTGCTTCGGCTGTGCAAAATATTGGTGCATACGGTGCAGAGGTCAAAGATTTGATTGTTTCGGTAGAAACACTGGAAGTCTCTACGGGGCAGGAACGTGTGTTTGCTAATGATGAGTGTCACTATGCCTATCGTGAGAGTATATTCAAAAAAGAATTGAAAGGAAAATATATCGTTACTCATGTGACTTACCGTCTTGGAAAACATCCGCTTTTTAATCTCGAATATGGTAATGTGAGAGGTGAATTGGAGAAACGCGGATGCGAGATAACATTGGACAATGTGCGTAATACAGTAATTGAGATACGTGAAGCAAAGTTGCCTGACCCGAAGGTGCAAGGCAATGCCGGAAGTTTTTTTATGAATCCTGTTGTATCGCGTCTGCAATTCGAGGCATTGCAAAGAGAATATCCTGAGATACCTCATTATAATATGGGAGAAGATAGGGTTAAGATTCCGGCAGCGTGGATGATTGATCGTTGTGGCTGGAAAGGTAAACAGGTAGGCAATGCAGGTGTTCATTCCAAACAGGCTTTGGTATTGGTAAATTGTGGAGGAGCTACCGGAAGAGAAATCGTAGATTTGTCCCGGCAGATACAAGAGTCTGTCTTTTTGAAATTCGGGATAACTGTTTCTCCTGAAGTGAATTTTATTTAACTGTTATATGAAGATTACAATACTAGGCAGTGGAACATCTACGGGAGTACCCGAAATAGGGTGCAAATGCCCGGTTTGTACCAGCAATGATCCTCGGGATAACCGTTTGCGTTGTTCGGGACTGATAGAAACAGAGGGAGTGCGGATTTTGATGGATTGTGGTCCTGATTTTCGTGAACAGATGATACGTCTGAATGATTTTAAACCCCTTGATGCTGTATTCATCAGTCACGAGCATTATGATCATGTGGGTGGCTTGGATGATTTACGTCCCTTCTGTCGCTTGCGTGATGTGCCGGTTTATGCGGAACGATATACGGCAGAGCGTTTGCGTCAACGTATTCCTTATTGTTTTGCAGAGCATCTTTATCCGGGAGTACCTCGCATCCTGTTGAAGGAGATTGTGCCGGATTCACCTTTTACGGTTGGCAACTCGAAGGAAGCTAAGGTAGAGATTATTCCCGTTCGGGTGATGCATGGCAAACTTCCTATTTTGGGATACCGTATTGGTAATATGGCATGGATTACAGATATGCTGACCATGCCGGAGTCTGAGTATGAGCTTCTGAATGGACTGGATGTACTGGTGATGAATGCTTTGCGTCCCCAATCTCATAGCACACACCAAAATCTACAGGAAGCATTGGACAATGCAAAGCGTATCGGAGCTAAAGAAACTTATTTTATTCACATGAGCCATCACATGGGATTACATTCGGAAGTTGAGAAACTGCTTCCCCCTCATGTGCACTTTGCTTATGACGGAGAAGCAATTTCTGTCGGTTAGACTGTCGGTTTTAATGAATATTGGCAAAGTCCGTTTAGCCCGCATTCTTCACATTTGGGAGTTCTGGCCATGCACACATACCTGCCGTGCAAGATGAGCCAGTGGTGGGCTGTCGGAACGATTTCTTTCGGGATGTATTTCATCAGATATTTTTCGGTGGCCAGCGGAGTAGTACAAGTTTTCGGTACCAAGCCGATGCGGTGGCTTACGCGGAAAACATGAGTATCTACTGCCATTGCTGCTTTATTGAATACCACGCTTTGAATTACATTGGCGGTTTTTCTTCCTACTCCCGGCAATTTTATCAGCTCTTCCAGTGTACCGGGCACTTCACTATGAAAATCTTTAACCAGCATCTGTGCCATGCCGACCAGATGTTTCGCTTTATTGTTAGGATAACTCACACTGCGGATGTATTCATAAATGACTTCCGGCGTAGAGGCTGCCAGGGCTTCCGGTGTAGGGAAATCCCGATAGAGAGGCGGGGTAATCATGTTTACGCGTTTGTCTGTACATTGTGCGCTGAGGATGACTGCTATCAGCAGCTCGAACGGATTGTTATAATGCAGTTCCGTTTCTGCAACAGGCATTGCATTTTGAAAATACGTTATTACCTTATCATATAATTCTTTTTTTCTCATGATTGTCCTTCACTTATTCCCGAGGTCTTTAATTTAAATTAGTTACAAAGATAATACTGTTTCTCAAAAAAGTGCGTATCTTTGCATCCGAATTAGAAAAAATAGACGTATGATGCCGTGAATAGCGGTCGTGTATTCTAGAACACCACGTAAAAAACAGGAAAAATGAAGAATAATAACACTGTATCTGTATCTTTTATGTTGCTTGGCATACTGTTCTGTGTATGTCTCGTTGCAGCAAACTTGTTGGAAACCAAGGTAGTCCGGATTTGGAAAATTACTGCAACTGCCGGGCTTGTCGTATTCCCTATTTCTTATATCATCAATGACTGCATAGCCGAAGTGTGGGGCTTTCGTAAAGCAAGACTGATTATTTGGATGGGTTTTGCCATGAACTTTATGGTTGTCGCGTTGGGGCAACTTGCCATTATGATGCCTGCAGCACCCTTTTGGGAAGGGGAAGAAGGATTTAATTTTGTTTTCGGCATGGCACCGCGTATTGCTGTGGCAAGTTTGACTGCCTTTTTGGTTGGTTCTTTTCTCAATGCTTATGTCATGAGTAAGATGAAACTGGCTTCGGGAGGCAAGAATTTTTCACTTCGTGCCATCACTTCTACATTGGTGGGTGAAAGTGCCGATTCGCTGATTTTCTTTCCGATTGCTTTCGGAGGGTTGATGCCGGTGAGTGAGCTGATTAAAATGATGATTCTTCAAGCTCTTTTAAAAACAGTTTATGAAATCATTATCCTTCCTGTTACCATCCGTGTAGTGAATTATATAAAGAAGGTGGACGGAAGTGATGTCTATGATGAGAATATTTCCTACAATGTATTAAAAATCAAAGAACTATAAATCATGAATAGGAGTGATGCATTGGTTGTGTTCAGCGGTGGGCAGGACTCAACTACTTGTCTGTTTTGGGCAAAGAAACATTTTAGTAAAGTATATGCGTTGAGTTTTGTCTACGGACAAAAACATGTGAAAGAGGTGGAACTGGCACGTTCCATAGCTGCCGGGGCAGGAGTAGAGTTTGAAGCGATGGATGTTTCTTTTATCGGTCATTTGGGTAAGAATTCATTGACGGATACCACTATTGCAATGGACCAGGATAAGCCGGCCGATAGTTTCCCGAATACTTTTGTTCCGGGGCGTAACCTGTTTTTCTTGAGCATTGCAGCTGTTTATGCTCGCGAACATGGCATTAACCATATTGTGACCGGTGTGTCTCAGACTGATTTCAGCGGTTATCCCGATTGTCGGGATGCTTTTATCAAGTCATTGAATGTCACACTCAATCTTGCCATGGACGAACAATTTGTTCTCCATACTCCGTTGATGTGGATTGACAAGGCAGAAACATGGGCACTGGCGGATGAACTGGGAGTTCTTGATTTGATTCGCAGGGAAACTTTAACTTGTTATAATGGCATTCAGGGTGATGGATGCGGACATTGTCCGGCGTGCAAACTTCGCCGTGAAGGTTTGGAAAAATATCTGGCAAGTAAGAAGTGATTTACTTGAAACTAAAAAATAATAACTATATGGAAAGAAAAGATGAACTGACAATATTAGGAAAGAAGACGGAATACAAGCAGGATTATGCTCCTGAGGTGCTGGAGTCTTTTGTTAACAAGCACCCCGGGAATGATTATTGGGTGCGTTTCAATTGTCCCGAATTTACCAGTCTTTGCCCCATCACCGGACAGCCGGATTTTGCTGAGATTCGTATTTCTTATCTGCCTGACATGAAGATGGTAGAGAGCAAGAGCCTGAAACTTTACCTGTTCAGCTTTCGCAATCATGGCGATTTTCATGAAGATTGCGTAAATATCATTATGAAGGACTTGATTAAACTGATGGAGCCTAAATATATCGAAGTAACAGGTATCTTTACTCCACGTGGCGGCATCTCTATTTATCCGTATTGCAATTACGGACGTCCGGGAACAAAATATGAAGAATTGGCGCAATATCGTTTGCGTAACCACGATTTATAAACGGCGGGCTTCCACCCAAGGGAAAGATGAACTTAAAGTCGTTCACTCCTTTCGGTGGAAGCAAAATATCTTTAGGATAATTCCAGCCCCAATGCTTCTTTTAATTTTAGCAGATTGGGATTCTTTTTACTCATCATCTGGAAACGTTCTACATGGCTATAGGCACGTATGTTTTCAGTCGGGGCACTTACCCGTATTGTCATCGTTATTTTTCGGTTATGGAGACGTTCCCGCAAGTGGTTTTGAATTGCCTGAACCAACTGCGTCATATATTTTTCTACCATCTCGTTGTCTACCAATACTTCGAAAGTAGTATCATTCAGCAGTTTCGGATGCATATTCATCATACGTGCCGAGTTCGCTTTCTCTTCAACCGGCAGATTAGCTGCAAATTCACGCCAATAATAGTTTAAATCTTTTTCGTTAAAGATATAATCCTCATACGACGCACTGCTTGATGTAGCGGTTGCATGGGTGGCAGAGGTGCTTTTTGCATCTGTTTTCTCAGCTGTTTGTTCATGCAGGGGACGGCGTATGGACATGCCCAACGTACCCGCTTTAAATACTGGAATTTTCTTTTCTTCCTTTGTCGTAGGCAGCGGGTTGGGACGTCCACCCGTATTCATTCCGTTTGTAGAACCTTGTGTTGCAGTCGGTGATGAAGCAGCCGGAGCAACACCGGTCTGTGCAGCGGCAACCGGAGCCTGAGGCTGCGATTGCGTGGCAACTTCAGGAGTCGCTTGCTGTGTAAATATGGGTTTTATTTGATTCTTTTTAGGGCTGCGCCCACCGGCCAAATCGTCAGCGTCGGGCAAGGTCAGTTGCGCACATTGTATCAGTGTCAGCTCTACCAGCAAGCGTTTGTTCTTGCTGGCGCGATAGTTTAAATCGCAGTCGTTGCACAGCTTCATGGCTTTGTACAGGAACTTGGCCTCGCACTTCCGGGCTTGTGCCTGATAACGCTCACGGATACTTGCACCTACCTCCAGCAGTTGTAAAGTTGAGGCATCCTTGCTCACCAATAAATCGCGGAAATGTGAAGAAAGTCCCGTAATAAAGTGGCTGCCGTCAAATCCTTTTTTCAGTACATCATTGAAAAGCAGCATTGCTTCGGGTACCTTGTTTTCAAGTAATAAATCCGTCAATTTAAAGTAGTATTCGTAATCCAATACGTTCAGGTTCTCGATGACACTCTTATAAGTAATGTTTCCCCCTGTGAAGCTTACTACCTGGTCAAAGATGGAAAGCGCATCACGCATACCTCCATCCGCTTTTTGGGCAATGACGGTCAGCGCTTCGGGTTCGGCATTGATATGTTCCTGCTTTGCCACATATTGCAGGTGCTCTGTGGTATCTTTAATGCCGATGCGGTTGAAATCATAGATTTGGCAACGGCTCAGGATAGTAGGCAATATCTTATGCTTTTCGGTAGTGGCAAGGATGAAAATGGCATGATGAGGAGGCTCTTCCAGGGTCTTCAGAAAAGCATTGAAGGCAGCTTGGGACAGCATGTGTACCTCGTCAATGATATATACTTTATATTTGCCGATTTGCGGCGGGATACGTACTTGCTCTATCAGCGAACGGATGTCTTCTACGGAGTTATTGCTGGCGGCATCCAGCTCATGAATGTTATATGAGCGTTGCTCGTTGAAGGCAAGGCACGATTCACATTGGTTGCACGCCTCTCCGTCAGCAGTGGGAGACAGGCAGTTGATGGTTTTGGCAAAGATACGCGCACAGGTTGTCTTGCCCACACCGCGTGGACCGCAGAACAGGTAGGCATGTGCCAGCTTGCCGGTAGCAATCGCATTTTTCAGGGTAGTGGTCAAAGCACGTTGGCCCACAACCGATTCGAATGTAGCGGGACGATATTTTCGTGCCGATACGATATAATTTTCCATAAGCGGAGTTCCTTTACTAAATATGAGTTCTGCAAAAGTACATAAATTATCGGTGTTTTTATGTATGGTTGCCTGAAATATTTCTATCTTTGCGCAAAGGAGAAAAAAGAACGTTAGATATGAGTAAATTGCTGACTATTTGGAACTACATCCGGCACCATAAGTATATGATTACGCTGCTGGTATTTCTTGTGGTTATTGGTTTTTTGGATGAAAACAGTCTGATTCAGCGCGTAAAGCACCGTAATGAAATAAGTACGTTAAATAGTGAAATAGAAAAATACAGAAAGCAATATGAGGAGGATACCGAGAAGCTGAAAGAGTTGACCAGCAATCCCGAGGCTTTGGAGAAAATAGCCCGTGAGAAGTATCTGATGAAGAAACCAAATGAGGATGTTTACGTTTTTGAACAATGAAGAATCTTTATAATATAATATTTATGGCAGGTGCCGGGCTGTTGCTGCTTGGTGCAGTATTGCAGATAACCCGTTGGGATTTTGCTCCTTTTATATACACAGTGGGTGCGGTGATGTTCGGCTATGTACAGGTGATGGGAAATCGGTATGATGGCAAGAACTTTATCGTCAAGCGATTGAGGAGGCAGCAAATCTTTGGTGCCATTGCATTGGTTTTTGCGGGAGTACTGATGTTTACGATGAACCGTAATGAGTGGATTGTCTGTCTTTCCATTGCTGCCATACTCGAACTGTATACAGCATTCCGTATTCCGCAGGAACTGGATAAAGAGAACAAGTAGAGCATTCTCATCTTTTGAATAAAATGCCGGTTTTGTTCTATTTTGATTCATCTCCGCACATAAGCCAAGAATAACCGGATGATAAGTCCTTTCATCAGTCGGATTAACTCTTTTTTCCTTTTAGGTTAAGTCTTCACGTACGGCAAACTTTTATAGTCTTCGGCTGTGGACTGTATAGTCTGCTGCAATGGACTGTACAGTCTGTTACGGTGGACTGTACAGTCTGTTATAACAGACTGTAATAATCTTCCGCTTAAAAGGTCTTAGACAGTGGTAAGAAATAACTTAATCTTCCTTTTGTTTACAGATAAAAAGTAGATGACCGGTCACCCCGTATTGTATAATTTCCGGATTTCGAGGGGAAGGAAGGTAAAAAAACTAAACCGGTCTATCCCATCGTCAGCTGTAGGGGCAGGGTTTGCCTGCCCGAAGGCACAAAGCAAACTGTTTTCGGGCGAGCGAACCTCGCCCCTATAAACTAAACGACAGCATTATCCACGTTTTGACAGCCTCTTTTTTAGAGACGAGGAAGGGAGTGTGCTAAAATGAAAACAAACTACCACTATTCCACAATAGTCATTTCATCTATCAGATGTTTTGCACCTGCAAACTTATCGATGATAAACAAAGTATATCGGATATCTACGCAAGCGGCACGTTGTAACTGCGGATTGTAGGCGATATCACCTGTCAAACCTTCGTAGTTACGGTCGAATCCGGTACCGATTAATTCGCCTTTACTGTTGAAGACCGGTGAACCGGAGTTACCTCCCGTATTATCGGTGGCTGTGGCAAAGCAGATAGGCATTTCTCCGTTTTTCATGGCATAACGGCCGAAATCCTTGTTGTTATACAATTCTTTCAGTTTTGCCGGCACCACGAACTCGAAATTATCCGGGTCTTCTTTTTCCATTACGCCTTTCAGTGTCGTATAATAACTGTATTCCACTCCGTCCTTCGGGCTGTAAGAGCCGATTTTTCCGTAAGTGAGACGTAATGTAGAGTTGGCATCGGGATAAATGGGTGTGCCTTCCTGTTGTTTCAGTTTCATCATACCTTCCACCCATGTCTTGTGTGCAAGGTTGTATGCATCCGTTTCTGCTTTCATAGCCTGGTCGGTCTTTTTATACCCTTCGTCTACGGATTTGGCATATTGCACCATCAAGTCGTTTTCTATGGTTTTGGCATCCGGTTTGGCCATGAACCGGTCAAAGGCTTCACGACTGCGGAAGATAGAAGTATCGAAACAGGCATCTACAAATGCATCGATATCTCCTTTGAACTTCTTGTCTATCACCCGGAATATGCTGATGCGCTGTTCGGCAGGAATTAGTTCGGCATAAGTCTTTAACAGTGCCTTTGAGACTTTGCGGTCTACTTCGGGACTGTAATCTTTATTAAAGAACTTGTCGGCCTGTTTACCCAACCGGCTCAATGCATGATCCAGCGGATTGATTTCTTTAGTAGCATGAGGTACTTTATATCCTTTTTCCAATGCTTGCAGGACTTTGTCTGTGGAAGGAATCTTATAGAATTCCGTTCCCAGTTTGCAAACTTCGTAAATGGCTTGCTGATGATATACGGCATCCCGGCGTTTGCTCACGATTTCTCGGATAGCATCGAAGGCTTTCTGGTAGGCGTCAGTACCCGTCTCACGTCCGTAAGCCAGAAGCTTTTCCTGTTGTTTCTTTTTCGTATCAAGTACTTTCAGCTGAACCAGTCCTTCGTTCATACCGATAGCATTCTTCCAGTAATTGGCTGACGAGGCGTATTTGCTGGCATACTGGATGCGTACTTTATCACTTTTCAGCATCTCTTCCAGCAGATTATTCAATCGTACGGTGCGGACGGTCTTACGCATGAAGTTGGTAGTCTGCATACGTTCTTCCACTTCGTCCGAAATCATGTATCGCCAGTTGCGTCCGGGAAATCCCATTACGAAAGTGAAGTCTCCCTCTTTGATTCCTCCCAGGTTGATGGTCAGATGTTTTTTCACCTTCAAAGGTACATTGCTTTCGTTATAGTCAGCAGGTTTACCGTCGGGTGTTGCATAAATGCGGAACATGGAGAAATCGCCACAGTGACGGGGCCACATCCAGTTATCGGTGTCAGCTCCGAACTTTCCGATGGAAGAAGGAGGAGCGCCTACCATACGGACGTCTTTATAGATGGTCTTTATAAACAAGTAATAGCGGTTGGCTCCGTAGAAAGGCTTTAGTTCCAAAGCGGTGAACGGAGTGATCTCTATATTTTCTTGTTCGGCAAAACGTTTGGCTACTTTGCTCAGATAGGAGGGGGACAGGTAGTTCAATCCTTCCGGGTCCTCATCTTTGGCCAGTTGTTCCTTTACATAAGGAGTGACGTCCAGAATTCTGTCTATGAAGGTGACAGTCAGCCCCTTGCAGGGAAGTTCTTCTTTGCGGCTCATAGCCCAGAAGCCGTCAGTCAGATAGTCGTGTTCTACCGAACTGTGTTGCTGGATATAGCTGTAACCGCAATGATGATTGGTCAGCACAAGACCTTCGGCAGAAATGATTTCACCGGTACAACCACCTCCGAAATGCACTACAGCATCCTTCAGGCTGATGCTGTCCGGACAATATACTTTATCAATGCTGATATCCAGTCCCATATCATACATGGTGGCCGCATTCTGTTCTTTCAGATCAGTCAGCATCCACATCCCCTCGTCGGCATGGCCGGCAAGGGTTGTGAAGGTAAATAGCGAGAGTAATAGTATCTTTTTCATTATTCAACAATAGTCATTTCGTCAATCAGGTGTTTGCATCCGCCCAATTTGTCGATGATGAATAATACATAACGTATATCCACTGCGATACAACGCTGTAAGTTGTTGTCGAAATTAATGTCACCACTCAGTGATTCCCAGTTGCCGTCAAAAGCGGCACCGATGAGTTCGCCGTTACCGTTGATGACGGGAGAACCTGAATTACCGCCGGTAATATCATTGGTAGTCAGGAAACAAGCAGGCATATCACCGTTGGGCAATGCATAACGTCCAAAATCTTTTGCTTCATACAATTCTTTCAGTTTGGCGGGAACAACAAATTCCGGATTGGTAGGATCCTCTTTTTCCATGACACCTTTCAGCGTAGTGTAGTATTTATAGTGTACGCCGTCTTTGGGATTGTATGATTTCACATTGCCGTATGTCAGACGGATGGTGAAGTTGGCATCCGGGGCTTTGGGTTCCGGTGAATACATTTCACACAGGCCGCGTACATAAGTTTTATGTAATAAGTCCATGCCTTTCATAGATTCGGCCAGTTCGTTTCCCAGCTTGTTCATCAAGTCATATTTAGCCCGTACATATGCTGTCATCGGATCTTTTTCTATGGCTTTCACGGTAGGTTTCTTGATGAATTTATTGAAATTCGCTTCGTTGGAGAAGATGGAATTGTCATAACAATGGTCTACGTATGCGTCATAATTCCCTTTGAAATCCTTCTGGATGGTGGTGTAGAAGGCAGGTAAGGCATCGGCAGGAACCATTTTGGCATACAGGGGCAACAGAGCTTTGGCCACTTTGCGGTCTACTTCATGATCGTAGTCCTTGTTATGTACATCGGCATATACTTTTTTCAGCGTTTCAATATTTTTATTAATCGCTTCTTTATCTTTATTTTTGATTGCGTCTTTCAGCTTGTCCAGAATCAGATAAGGAGTGCCGAATTCTATACCTCCTTGAAAGACTTCACGGAAACAGGTGTAGTTATAAAGAATAGGATTACTCTTTTCGATGGCGGCATCAATTTCGCTGACTACTTTTTCATAATCAGTGTTGCCTTTGGCTTTAGCAAATGCTGCGAACTTGGCTTCCTGTTCTGCTTTTGTTTCCAATACCTTGTTGTCGATAATGGCTTTATTCATGCCGATAGAGTTTTTCCAATAGTTGCTGGAACCTGCATATTTGCTGGCGTATTGGATACGTACTTTGTCACTGGCAGCCATTTCTTTCTTCAGTACATCCTGACGCACACCACGTATGCGGATACGGGGTTCGTTGGTGGAATGCATCCGTTGTTTCACTTCACTTTGAGTTAGATAGCGGTTGGTGCTTCCGGGGAATCCCATAATCATGGCATAGTCACCCTCGTTAATACCTTTCAGTGAGATAGCCAGATGCTTTTTGGCTTTCAGAGGAACATTGTTTTCATTATATTCTGCCGGTTCGCCGTTGGCATCCGCATAAATGCGGAAGACGGAGAAGTCGCAAGTATGGCGGGGCCACATCCAGTTGTCTGTTTCACCACCGAATTTACCGATGGATGAAGGCGGAGCGGCAACCATGCGTACGTCGCTGTAGGTTTTCAGATAAATCAGATAGAATTTATTGCCTGCATAGAAAGGCAGAGCTTGTGCGCTGATACCTGCTTTTCCGTTCAGGTCACTGGCTTTCAGTTCCTCGTCGGCCAGTTTTTTCAGGAAGTCGTATTCAAAGGTTTCCTCTTCTTTTACTTCGCCTGATTTTACTTTATTGTTTACTTTATCTGTGACATCGACAATGCGTTCTACAAATTTGAACTTCAATCCCGGAGTCGGTAGCTCTTCTTTGCGGCTTTTTGCCCAAAAACCGTCAGTCAGGTAGTCATGTTCTACCGAGCTATGTTGCTGTATCGCTCCGTAGCCACAGTGGTGGTTGGTCAGGATCAGTCCGTCCGGTGAGATGATTTCACCGGTACATCCTCCTCCGAAAATGCCTACTGCATCTTTTAATGAAACGCGGTTCGGGTTATAAATGTCGTCTGCTTCCAGCAGTAAGCCTTGTGCTTTCATGCGGTCTGCCAAATGCTGCTCTTGCATCAGTTGCAACAGCCACATACCTTCGTCTGCCTTCGACGGCAAGAATGCTACACACATCAATGCGAGCAATAAAAGTTTGAATTTTTTCATGTTGTGTACTAATTGTTATTTCTTTATCCTTATATCGGTTACAAAAATAGAAAAAAAGAGGGAACTTTGCACTATAAATTGCCTTCTCGGTAATAATCTTCTATTTAGTTTTAAATTTTAATAAAATGTTTTTGTCACTAAATTATAGATTGTACCTTTGTATGCGAAAAATAGTAATGGGGCGTAGATAAGCATGAATAAACTTTTTTTCTCTGTGGTATCTTTATTGGCTTTTACTTCATGTGCCAGTGAGTATAAGATAGAAGGTAGTTCTTCTGTTTCTCGTCTGGATGGGAAAATGCTATTTGTAAAAGTTCCTAGTGGAGACCGGATGCTGAGTATTGATTCGGCAGAGGTGATTCATGGAATGTTCAAGATGGAAGGTATAACCGATTCTACTTCAATGGCATCCTTGTATATGGATGATGAGAGCATCATGCCTTTTGTCATTGAAAAAGGGAAAATATCCATCAGTATCGATAATGCCCGTATTGTAGTTACCGGAACTCCGTTGAATGATCGTCTGTATGATTTTGTGGGAAAAAAGACTTCTTTGGATGATAGAGCATACGAGTTGGAGCGTCAGGAGAGCCGTATGATTATGGATGGAAAAGCGCCGGATGAAATTCAACGTGAGATAACGAGAGAACGTGAGAAACTGGCTGCTGAAATGAATGCATTGGCTAAGGAGTTTATCCAGAAGAATTATGATAATGTATTGGGACCGGGTGTTTTCATTATGTTGTGCAGCAATTTTCCTTATCCTGTCATGACTCCCTTGATTGAGGAAATTATAGAGGAGGCTCCTGACCGATTTAAAAACAACTCCTTGGTAAAGGATTATGTGACAGTAGCCCGTTCGAATATGGAAAAATTAAAAGCTCCCCATTAATGAGGAGCCTTTTTTATCTGTCTTGGTCTGGATTGTCTATTTTTCCTTGATATTTTTCAGGTAAGTCTTTCTCAATTTCCCTGTAAGCCTCTTCCATGGTTGCTTTGATGTTTTCCATTCCCTGGCTTTGCGGATAAATGGGCTTATGTACGACTAATGTCATAGGATGCCAGGATACAAAACCGCCGGTACGGGGAAGAATATTAAAGGAGCCGATAATAGTGAGTGGTACTACGGGAAGTTGCAAATCATCTGCCAGTTGGAAAGCACCTTTCTTAAAATATCCCATGTGCCCGGTAAAAGTACGTGCACCTTCGGGAAATACCACTAGGGAAGTTCCATCCTGTAGTACGTGACGGGCATGTTCTATGGTTTCTATTACCTTCTTGGGACCGGATTTATCAACGAATATATGTCCGGCAGCTTCACAGGCTTTGCCGACGAAAGGCATTTTGCGCAGACTTTTTTTCATCATCCATTTAAAGTTTCGTCCCAGAAAACCATAAATAAGGAAGATATCGAAAGATCCTTGATGATTGGCTACAAACACGTAGGATGTTTTTTTAAGTACTTCCGGATGTCCTACTACCTTGACAGGAATAAGTAATACATAGCAGAAAAGCTGTGACCATATTTTTCCCGGATAATATCCCCAAAAATGCGGATTGCCTATCCATGAACCAATAATGGTAACTATTGCTGTAAGTATGGTTAATACCAGCAAAATGGGAAGTGCTATGAATAGTTGGTATAAAATATATAGTACTTTCATTTGTCTGAATTTTAGTTGTACAAAGATAGAAAAACTATTTTATATTTTATGTAACGTGATTACTGTAATTTCCGGCCATGCTCCAAGGCGCATAGGGAACATCAGATAGCCCAAACCGATATTGACAAACAAGGATTGTTTTCCTTCCTGGTATAAACCGTTGTGTTCGGGATATACGAATTTAGCAGGAGAGAAGCCAAACAGGCTGAACTGCATTTCATGGGTGTGGCCTGAAAGCATTAGCTGTATATCACTTTCCGGCAAGACTTCTCTGTGCCAATGAGTGGGGTCATGGCTCATTAATATTTTATACATTCCTTCCGTTCCTTTTAATGCTTTCTGCAGATCTCCATAATTAGGAAATGGGGGATTTCCGCTGTTCTCTACACCTGCCAGGGCTATACTGTCTCCATGATGATGTAGAATGACATGATCGTTATTGAGTATTTTCCATCCCATGGCAGCCTGTTTGGATTTCAAGCTGTTCAGGTTGGCTTCTTGAGCTTCTTCCGTTTCCCATTTTATATAAGAGGAATAGTCATGGTTGCCTAAAACGGAATACACTCCGTCTTTTCCTTTTATCTGTTCTAGAATAGGGATAAATTCGTCCAATTCCGTTGCCACGTTATTGACCAGGTCACCTGTAAAAAGTACCAGGTCAGCATGTTGTGCATTAATAAGGTTTACAGCCTTCTGTAAAGCAGCACCGTTGCCAGTCCAGCTGCCGGAATGGATATCAGATATTTGTACAATGCGGTAGCCGTCAAAGCCGCTGGGAAGTTCATCGGAACTGATGGTTACCTCCCTGATTTGAAAATGCTGTTTTCCTTCGGTTGCTCCATATATTACATATATTAACGAGGCTAAAGCCAATCCTCCTGCTACATATCCTCCATACAGTTTTTTGCCGGAGATGATATATAGGAGCTTCATAAACAGGATAACAATGACGAAAAGTGCCTTGGGTACGGAGAAACAAAGAAAAATCAATAAGAAATTGCTAAGTCGCTGCATGGAATCCGGACGTGGCTCATGTATAGAAAAGACTAATGTCATTCCCAATAAAAGAAACAGACTGGGAAGCCAATAAGCCCAATGTGTCCATTTTTGGGAAACACGGCGTATATATGCCTTGTATATATACATATCGGGCAATATCAGTAGCAGTAGAAAAAACAGAAATAACTTTATCAGCATCATAATTTATTCGTTTTTTATAGATTGGCGGCGAGAAACTTTTTAGTTTCTTCTATACTCATGCCCCGGCGGGCGGCGTAATCTGCCAATTGGTCTTCACCTATTTTTCCGATGGAGAAATAGCGGGAGGCCGGATGAGCAAACATGAGTCCGCATACAGAGGCATGGGGCTTCATCATACCATTCTCGGTCAATGAAATTCCTATTTGCTTCATATCCAGCAACTCGTCTAATAGGAAATTGACGGATTGGTCGGGCAAGGAAGGATAACCTACGGCAGGACGTATCCCTTGATATTTTTCATTATGCAGGTCTTTTACGCTTAGGTTTTCATCAGGTGCATATCCCCAAAGTTTTTTGCGTACATCTTCGTGTAGTTTTTCGGCAGTAGCTTCCGCCAGTCTGTCGGACAATGTTTGCACTAACATACGTTTGTAATCGTCTTCTGCATAGAGCCGCTCCATTTCTGCATCTACCGTAGTGGCGAATGCTCCTATTTTGTCTGTGATACCCGATGATAATGGACGCACAAAGTCACTCAGACATAAAAACGGGTCATCTTCTTTCAATTTTGCTGTTTGTTGACGCAAAAGCGGAAAACGCTTGCTGTTCAGCAGCAGATCATCTCCGTCGGCATTGGCATCCATGATATTGACCACTCCGTGGGTCTGATACGCTGTATCCAGTTCATTCAACATCCGATTTGCCTCTTTGAAAAGCTGCATGGCTTCACTGGCTTTCGGACGGTCTTCTTCCGCAAAACCGGTGAGCCACATGGCCCGGCATGAATCACATCCATGTATGTCCGCAATGGCGGCAAACTTGGGTTGAAAGCCCCATGCATGGAAAAAATAAATCCAGTTAATGTATTCGCTTACTTCGTGAATCTTGTAATTTACAATCATCTTTTAAACCTTAATTCTTGTCCGCGATGACTTTGGTCTACCTTGTTGTCACTGTAAACCAGATCACCATTGACGAATGTTTTTTCTACTCGTGAATGAAATTTTTGTCCTTCCATCGGACTCCATCCGCATTTGCTTAAAACGCAATCGGCTGTTACAGTCCATTCATGATCCGGATTTACTAGTACCAAGTCAGCTTGATAACCGGGGCGGAGGTAACCGCGTCTTTCAATATTATATAATTCGGCCGGTGCATGGCACATTTTTTGAACCAATTGTTCCATGCTTAATACGCCTTCGCGTACTAATTCCATGATGGCGACCAATGAGAACTGTATCATCGGCATACCCGATACGGCTTTCAATGCTCCCCCTTCCTTTTCTTTCAGTAAGTGAGGGGCATGGTCGGTACCTATTACATCTATCCGATTGGTAGACAAAGCTTTGCGTAAAGCATTCCGGTCTTCTGAAGTTTTGATGGACGGATTGCACTTGATACGTCCTTTCAATGTCTCATAATCTTTGTCATAGAAGTATAGATGTGACACGCAAGCTTCCGCCGTAATCTTTTTTTCACTCAGGGGTTTGTCTTCAAGCAAATCCAGTTCTTGTGCGGTGCTGATGTGCAGGATGTGCAGGCGGGCATTGTTTTCTTTTGCCAGCCGGATGGCCAGTGAGGAAGAATATGCACATGCTTCCGCACTACGTATCTGCGGATGGTATTTTATATCAGGATCTTCTCCATATTTTTCTTTGAAGGCTGTTGTATTGGCGCTGATTATAGATTGTTCTTCACAATGTGCTGCAATCAGCATACCTGCATTGGCAAATACTTTTCTAAGTACTTCCATGCGGTCTACCAACATATTTCCCGTGCTGGCTCCCATAAATAATTTAACACCGCATACCCGGTTTTTATCTAGTGTGGGGAGTATATCCGCATTCGTATTGGTTGCTCCGAAATAGAATGAATAGTTTACGATGCTTTTGGTTGCCGCATCCGCAAACTTGGCATTCAAAGCTTCCAGGGTCGTAGTTTGCGGAGTGGTGTTGGGCATGTCCATAAAACTGGTGACGCCACCTGCCGCCGCCGCTGTGCTTTCAGTATGTATGTCGGCTTTGTGAGTCAGTCCCGGATCACGGAAGTGTACATGATCGTCTATTACTCCCGGCATCAGATAATAGCCTTTCGCATCTATTATTTCTCCACAAGGCTGGGAGGGAACTGTTTCTTCTGCCAGTACTTCAGCTATGACTTCATTCTCAATCACTATCGAACCGTGAAAAATCTTGCCTTCATTCACAATCCGTGCATTCTTTATCCATGTACGTTTCATACTGTTTTCTTTTGTGGGTATTTGCGGAACCAGCTACCCAGTTTTAATTGAATGACTCCTAATACAGCTTCACCGAAGATACTTCCGTTCATTTTTGAAGTACCTAATTCGCGATTGACAAAAATCACAGGAACTTCGGCTATCTTGAATCCGCACTTGTAAGCAGTGAACTTCATCTCAATCTGGAATGCATACCCTTTAAAACGGATGCCATCCAGACCGATTGTTTCCAAGACTTCACGGCGATAGCATTTAAATCCGGCGGTAGTATCATGTATGGGTAACCCTGTGATAATCCGTACATATTTGGAGGCGAAATAGGACATCAGCACACGCCCCATCGGCCAGTTCACTACATTCACACCACTGACATAGCGTGAACCGATAGCTACATCATAGCCTTCAACGGCACATTTGTTATACAGCCTTGGCAGGTCATTCGGATTATGACTGAAGTCGGCATCCATTTCAAATACAAAATCATATTGATGTTCTATCGCCCATTTGAATCCGGCAATGTAAGCAGTACCCAGTCCTAATTTACCTTTACGCTCAATCATGAAAAGACGGTCGGGGAATTCTGTTTGCAGTTTACGGACAATAGTTGCCGTGCCGTCTGGTGAGTTATCTTCAATAATCAATATGTGGAAGAATTTTTCCAGTCCGAATACAGCCCGGATAATGTTCTCTATATTTTCCTTTTCGTTATAGGTGGGTATAATAATAATACTATCGGATTTCTCCATACATTTTTTGTATTAGCTGAATAAATATCATACAAAAGTAACTATTATATTAACACTCCCGTCA
>OLWD01000343.1_pt1 | contig 23887 bp, 25 predicted proteins | sample 1673971 | NCBI WGS metagenome assembly OLWD01 (sample SAMEA103958136, study PRJEB25191) | human gut metagenome | reverse complement strand
CTGAAAGTGTACTTTAAGTTGTAGAGTATCAGTGAACTTTAAGAACAACAGTTTTTAGAGGAGGAATGTCTCATGAACAAGCCTTATATCGTATGCCACATGATGACCTCGGTCGACGGACGTATCGACTGCGCCATGACCGAGCACCTACCCGGCGTGCAGGAATATTACGACACGCTCGACGCGCTGGACGCGCCCACACGTATCAGCGGCCGCGTGACCGCGGAGCTCGAAATGGCGCTGCCCGGAAAGTTTGAGGCCAAGACCGCCGAAGCACTTGGCAAGGAGGCCTTTTCCAAGGCCGCCGACGCCGAGGGCTACGAGATTGTCGTTGACACCCACGGCACGCTCCTCTGGGGTGAGAGCGCCGAAGACGAGCGTCCGCTGCTCATCCTGACGAGCGAGCAGGTCAGCAAGGAGTACCTTGCATATCTCAACGGCAAGCACATCTCGTGGATCGCCTGCGGCAAGGAACACGTCGACTTGAAGCGCGCGTGCGAAATTCTCGCCGCGGAGTTCGGCGTCAAGAGAGCCGCCGCGGTCGGCGGCGGACACATCAACGCAGGCTTCCTCGCCGCGGGGCTACTCGACGAGGTCAGCATTCTGATCGGCGCTGGCATCGACGGCCGCGGCGGCATGCAGAGTGTGTTCGACGGCCTGCCGATGGAGCGCGGCGTCACGCCGCTCAAGCTCACGAGCGTGCAGCAGTACGGCAGCGGCGCGGTCTGGCTGCGCTACAATGTGGAAAAGTAAAGCAGAGGAGGCTTTTTAACATGAAGTACGAAAATAAAGAAGCATTTGAACAGGTCAACATGTTCGGCACCGGCACGCCGAACACCGCTTACGCCAAGTTTTTCATCGGCGATTCGTTCTTAAATCCTCTGACTGACCCGAAAGGCAGCCTCTTCGCCGCGAACGTGACCTTCGAGCCCGCCTGCCGCAACAACTGGCACATCCATCACGCGACTTCCGGCGGCGGACAGCTCCTTCTCTGCACCGCGGGCGAGGGCTGGTATCAGGAAGAGGGCAAGGATGCCGTCAGCCTGCACGAGGGCAGCGTCATCATGATCCCCGCGAACGTGAAGCACTGGCATGGCGCGAAAAAGGACAGCTGGTTCAGCCACATCGCCGTTGAAGTCCCCGGCAAAAACCGCCGGAACGAGTGGTGCGAGCCGGTCTCGGACGAAGAGTACAATAAGCTGTAATCGGAGGCAATTTCCATGATCTTAAACGAAACTTATACGCTCGAAAACGGCCTGAGCATCCCCAAGCTCGGCCTTGGCACCTGGTTCATCGACGACGATCAGGCCGCCGAGGCCGTCCGCACCGCCGTGAAGCTCGGCTACCGCCTCATCGATACCGCGCAGGCCTACGGCAACGAGCGCGGCGTGGGCGAGGGCGTGCGCACCTGCGGCGTTCCGCGCGAGGAGCTTTTTGTCGCCAGCAAGGTGGCCGCGGAGCTCAAGACCTATGACGAGGCCAAAAAGTCCATCGACGAAACGCTCGAGAAGATGGGCCTTGACTACCTTGACCAGATGATCATCCACTCTCCCCAGCCGTGGAACCAGTTTCGCGTCGAAAAGCGCTATTCTGAAGAAAATAAAGCCGTCTGGCGCGCGCTCGAGGATGCGCAAAGCGAGGGCAAGGTCAGAGTCATCGGCGTGTCGAACTTTCTGCGCGACGACCTTGAAAATCTGCTCTCCGACTGCCGCGTAAAGCCGATGGTCAACCAGATCCTGCTGCACATCAGCAACACCGACCTCGCGCTGCTCGACTACTGCCGCGAGCAGGGCATCCAGGTGGAGGCCTACTCCCCCATCGCCCATGGCGAGGCGCTCAAGAACCCCGCCATCGCGGAGATGGCGAAAAAGTACGGCGTCAACGCCGCGCAGCTGTGCATCCGCTATGTCATCGAGCTCGGCGCGGTCGCGCTGCCGAAGACGGCCAACCCCGACCACATGGCGAGCAACGCCGCCGTGGACTTCACCATCTTGAGTGAGGACATGGAGACGCTCAAGCACACGGACCGCATCACCGACTACGGCGAGTTCAACATCTTCCCCATTTTCAGCGGCAAGCCGCTCGCGTAACGAACGCAAAAGGAAAAGGAGAGAACGCAGCAGCGTCCTCTCCTTTTTTACAAAAGCATGCAGAAATCAATCTGCATACAGAGCCATCTTTCAAAAAGCCTCTTATTTCTTCTCTTCCTCGCGCACAAACATCATCAAAAAGCTGACTGCGAGCAGCAGGCAGGACACCCAGATGCCCTTTTCGGCAAAGCGCGCCGTCAGGACGCTGCCAAGCCCCGCGCCGACGGCAAAAATACCGATGACGCCAAAATACGTCAGTGCCTTTTTCAGCACCTCGCGGTCGTGCGTGTGGAAGTAGGCGCACAGCGCCTCGGTGCCGCTGCGCATGTTGCCGATGCACATGGTGCTCGCGTAGGCGTGGCCGCGCACCTTGCGGAAGGTCTGCACCTGCATCGCACAGACGAACGAGACGAGCGCGTTTGCAAAGGTGTTGACCTCCTGCGGCAGGAAGCCGACAAAAAACAGCAGCACGATCTCGGCCAGAATGATGAGCTGGCGCCAGTGCACCTTTTCCATGCACTTATAGCGGCGGTGGACGCATTCCGCCACAAAAATGCCCGCCATAAACGAGATCAGCGGCACAAAATAGCGGAAAACACCTGCCCAGTCACCTGCAAAAAGGTGTGTGCTCATCAGCACGATGTTGCCCGTCTGCGCGTTGGCAAACACCTTGTCGCGGCAGCAATAGGTATAGGCGTCCTGCAATCCGCCGGATAAAATGATAAACGCGGACATCAGGAACGAATCGGACATCTGCCCGTGCGGTCGATCAAGCTGCATGGTTACATTTTGGCTCCTGTTCGTTAAAATTCCGCCATGATTATACGGCGGTGGCCGCGCTTCGTCAAGTGGCTTTTGCGTCGAGCCGCGCGGTGTATCTGCGGATGCACGCCGCAGCGTAAACGGCGGTGACAAGCTCCGTGATGGGCATGGCGAACCAGAGCGAATCCGCGCCCGCAAGAAGCGGCAGCATCAGGATCAGGGCACCGCTGATGACGAGTCCGCGCGCGACCGACACGATAAACGCCGCCTTCGGCTGTAAGATGGCCTGGAAATAATACGTCGAGAAGATGTTGAACGGCAGCAGCAGGAATGAGATCGCATACGCGCGGATGATGGCCGGGGCCATCGCCAAGATTGCCTCCGTCGGGCTCATAAAAATGCGGATGTAGAGATTCGGGCACGCCACGCTCGGCACCGTCCAGAAAACGCCGAAAAATACGACCGTCCACAGCGCATATCGCAGCGTCTCGCGGATGCGAGCCTCTTTCCCCGCGCCGAAATTCGTCGAAATGATGGGCTGGGATGCCTGTCCGACGCTGTACGCGCAGCACTGGACGAATGTGCTGACGTTGCTGATGGGGCCGTAGATCGCGAGCGCGTCCGAGCCGAGGTATTGCATGATCTGGCGGTTGAAGAGCACAGTCAGAATACCCATCGCCATGTCGATAAAGAAGCTCGAAAAGCCCGTGACGGCGATCTTCCACAGCTTGCGCGCAAGCCTCTTTGGTTTCACGAGGCGCAGCGTGTTCTTCCTGCTCGCAAAGTGCGTCAGCATCACGAGGAACGACACCGCCGAGCCCAGCGCCGTGGCAAGACCCGCGCCGTAAACGCCCATATCGCATGGGAAGACGAAGAACCAGTCGCCGAACACATTGAAGATGCCGCCCGACAGCACACCAAGCGTCACAAGTGCGGGCGCGCCGTCGTTGCGCAGAAATGCCGCGAGCATCCGATTGAAGAGGAACAGTGGGAATACAACTTTAACGGGGATCATGTACCGCTGCGCGAGGGCGAGCAGCGTCTCATCCGTGCCGAAAAACATCAGAAGCGGACGCTCGAAGAGGATGAGCCCGACCCACGCGAGCGCCGCCTGAATGACCGAGCCGATGACCGCTGCGGTAAAATACTGGTCGTCCTCACCGTCGGCGCTCATGCCGCTGCCGCGCTTCGTGCTGAAGATCACACTGCCGCCGATGCCCATGAGAAGGCCAATGCTGTAAATGACGTTCCACACCGGCGCGACCGCAGCCAGCGCCGCCGTGCCATCAGGCCCCTGATACTGCCCCACCATCGCCATGTCGACGATGCCGTAGATGCTGGAGATCAGCGCGCTGCCGAACGCCGCCGACAAGTATTTGAAGTAAAGCGTTTTGATATTTCCACGCAAAAGGTCCATCCCAAATGCTTCCGCGGGGCTGTCGTTTTTCGCTTCCCCCTTGGAATGAGGTCATTATTGCCCGCCAACCTAAAAAACTAAAGGAAAGTTTGAACATTTTGTTTTTCACGAAAACGCAAAAAGCAGTGCCGCCTGAAATCAGGCGGCACTGTTCCTATTGATATGATGTTCCCACCGGCACGGCGCAAGCGGTTAGTTCGCTCTAACTTGCAGTCTTTTGAAAAGCCGCCGCAGGGCAGCTTTCCAATATATCCTGCTTTCCCGCTTGCCTTCGGGAAGGTGATCGACCTTGCGTATTGTAGCACAGCGATTTTCGCATTGCAAGAGCGGTTTGCAAATTTTTCGCGATATTTTCTTTGCATTCTACGCGTTTTCGCCCCGCTTGCCGCGATAGGCTTTTCCCATTCCGCGCCCCGCGGCACTTGCATCCCGCGGCTTTCGCTGGTATACTATGTCCAGAAGTTAGATGTATTTAACAGAATTGATATTTCACACAGAAAAGACGGTGAACGACATGGAAGCATTTTACGGCATTTTGATCCCATTTCTCGGCACGTCGCTCGGCGCGGCGTGCGTGTTCTTCATGAAAAAGTCGCTCAGCGACGCTGTGCAGCGCTCGCTGACGGGCTTTGCCGCGGGCGTGATGGTCGCGGCCTCGGTGTGGAGCCTGCTGATCCCCGCCATCGAGCAGTCGTCGGCGATGGGGAAACTCTCGTTTCTGCCGGCGTTTCTCGGCTTTTGGGTCGGCATTCTCTTTTTGCTGCTGCTCGACCACGTCGTCCCGCACCTGCACGCCAAGAGCGGGCAGGTCGAGGGGCCGAAGAGCCAACTCCAGCGCACGACGATGATGGTGCTGGCCGTCACACTGCACAACATCCCCGAGGGCATGGCCGTCGGCGTGGTGTATGCGGGCTATCTCTCCGGCAGCGCGCAGATCACGGCGGCGGGCGCGCTGGCGCTCTCACTCGGCATCGCGATCCAGAATTTTCCCGAGGGGGCGATTATTTCGCTCCCGCTGCGCGCCGAGGGCATGGGCAAAGCAAGAGCTTTCTGGGGCGGCGTGCTCTCGGGCATCGTCGAGCCCATCGGCGCGGTGCTGACGATACTCGCCGCGTCGCTCATCGTTCCGGCGCTGCCGTATCTTCTGAGCTTTGCCGCGGGCGCGATGCTCTATGTCGTCGTCGAAGAGCTGATCCCCGAAATGTCGCAGGGCGCGCACTCCAACATCGGCACGGTGTTCTTCGCCGTGGGCTTCAGCCTGATGATGGTGCTCGACGTGGCGCTGGGATGAAATACGGCAGGAATGCAAGCAGGAGGCGATACCGAGCGGTACGCCTCCTGCTTTTTATGCTGACGCCAGCCTTGCGCCTATTTTTCCACCCGAATAAGATTGCTCTCATACGGCCGCTTGCCGGAGAGCACTTCGTCGTAAAAATTCTGCTTCCAGTCGATGTAGGCGACGCTGTCCTGCAATTCCCGAATGCCTGCGCGCAGTGCCTCCTGCTTCTGCGCCAGCAGGATCTTGCGCTGCGGGATGGTGCGCTCGCCTTGCAGGCAGAGGGCGAGGTAGTCCTTCATCTCCTGAATGCTCATGCCGCATTTTTTCAGGCGCGTCAGGCTGCTGATCCACGCGACGTCCCGCTCGTCAAACACGCGGCGGTTGTTTTTGTCGCGCTTGACGTTGGGGACAAGCCCCTCGTTGCAGTAAAATTTTAAGGCCTGATAGGTCATGCCCGTTTCCTTGCAGACCTGCATCATGGCGTAGCGCATGGTAATTCCTCTCTGCTGCGTAAAAATTGTGTTTTTTCCTCAAAAACCTCTTGACCGGTTGTTACAACCGGTATTTATAATCGGCAGTATCAACCGGAAGTTGCCATCGGCAATGATAGTACACAGCGGCGAATACCGCAAGAAAAACGGTCAGAGAGGATGCGTTATGATGAATAACTTTATTTTTGAAAACAAGACCAAGGTATATTTCGGCAAAGGCGGCGTGAAGGAGTACCTCGGCGGCCTGCTCGCAAACTTTGGCGAAACCGTCATGCTGGCCTATGGCGGCGATCCCATCAAGTGCAACGGCGTGTACGATGAGATCATGGGTATCCTGAACGCGCAGGGTAAGTGCGTTGTGGAGTTCTCCGGCATCATGTCCAACCCCACCTATGCCAAGGTGCAGGATGGCGCAAAGCTGGCACGTGAAAACCATGTTGACCTGATCCTCGCCGTGGGCGGCGGCAGCGTGTCCGACTGCTGCAAGGTCATTTCCGCGCAGGCCAACTTAAATGAAGATATTTGGGAGATGCAGTACACGAAGCACACGCTGCCCACAAAGTTCATTCCCCTCGGCACCATCGTCACGGTGTTTGGTACCGGCAGCGAGATGAACAACGGGCCGTCATCACCCACGAGGAAAAGAAAATCAAGGGCGCCCTTTGGGGCGCACAGGCGGAATTCGCGTTCTTAGACCCGGCCTATTCGCTGTCCGTTCCCATGCAGCAGGTCATCTCCGGCGCGTTCGACACGCTGAGCCACGCGATGGAAACCTACTTCGGCAAGCCGGATGAAAACAACCTGTCCGACGATATTAACGAAGCCGTCATGCGCAGCGTCATCCGCAACATCCGCGTTCTGCTGACCGACCCGGAGAATTACGATGCCCGCAGTGAGCTGGCGTGGGCGTCCGCGATGGCAGAGAACGGCGTTCTGAAGATCGGAAAAGTCACGGACTTCCAGTGCCATATGCTGGAGCACCAGTTGGGCGCGTACACCAACTGCAACCACGGTGCAGGTCTGGCGGTGATCCACCCCGTTCTGTACCGCCATATCTACAAGTCCGGCGCGGCGCGGTTTGCACGGTTTGCGCAGAATGTCTGGGGTGTCGCACCCAAGGGCAGCATTGAGGAGACGGCTGCTGCCGGTATCGACGCGCTGGCTGCGTTTATCAAGGAAATTGGTCTGCCGACCACCTTTGCAGAGCTTGGCATCCCCGCCGATACGGACTTCCGTACCATTGCGGATTCTACCGTTTTCACCGAGGGCTGCTGCAAAAAGTTGACCCGCGATGAAATATATGACATTCTCTGCGAATGTAAATAAAACTAAAATTGAATTGAAAGGATGATTTTATCATGAAAAAACTGACTGCACTACTGCTGAGCGTCGTGCTCGTACTTAGCCTTGCCGCCTGCGGCTCTGCCAACAAGCCTGCATCTTCCACCACGCAGCCCGAAACCTCTGTGCCGACCGAACAGCCCGCCACGGAACCGGCTGAAAGCTCCTCGACCGCTCCCGCAGAATCCGAGCCGGAGACTCAGCCCGAAACCGGCAAGACGCTGGTGGTCTACTACTCCGCTACCGGTAACACCGAGCGGGTGGCCAAGGATATTGCAGAGGCCGCCGGTGCCGACCTCTTTGAGATTGTTCCCACTGAAGTCTACACCAGCGAGGACCTGAACTGGACGAACTCCGACAGCCGCGTCAGCCGGGAGCATGACGACGAGTCCCTGCGGGATGTGCCCCTGACCACCACTGAAGTTCCCGATTGGGATTCCTATGACACCGTGTTCATCGGTTATCCCATCTGGTGGGGTATCGCAGCGTGGCCCGTGGACACCTTTGTAAAAAACAATGATTTCACCGGCAAGACCGTTATCCCCTTTGCCACTTCTTCCTCCTCCGGCATGGGTCAGAGCGGCAGTTTGCTGGCCGACATGGCCGGTACCGGCGAGTGGCAGGAAGGCCAGCGGTTCTCCTCCGGCGTTTCCAGTGATGATGTGCAGTCCTGGGTCAATGGACTGGGTCTGTAATGCGTAGGAACAGAGTTTTCGCCGCAATGCTTGCAATTATCATGGTCGTGTCGCTGACCGCCTGTGGCCGGGAGTCCGTCGGGACTCCCGGCGGTGAGCTGGAAAACGGCGTTGCGGCTATTGAGGATGCTATGACAACGAAACCAAACGAAAGCAGTTCTGCTTCCACCACCCCCATTGATGATCTGCGTAACGGATCTTCTACGGACACTGTAGCCACGCCGGACGGTTTTCCTGATGCATACAACTACGGCAGCGGCAAGATTTCCGATTATTCCCGCACAGCCATGCTGCAAAAGATGCCGGAACCGGCAGGTAATAACACCGTGCTGAACACGGCAGCAGACCCTGCAAACATTCAAGTGCTCTATCTCTGGGAGGAAGGCAATGTCCCCGCCAGGACGAAATTTACGCAGGACATGACCGGATATTTCGATGACTGGAACTTCCGCCCCTATGTCACCGCTATCCCCGTCCGGGATGGCGTGAAGCCAAAAGGCGCGGTGGTGCTGATGGCGGGCGGCGCTTATCAGTTTCGGGGCAACTACACCGATTCGCTGTCCACCGCCGCAGCACTGCGAGAGCTGGGCTTTCAGACCTTCATCGTAGACTACCGTCTGTCTCCTTATACGCAGGAGGAAGGTGCGCTGGATGTGGCGAGAGCCGTTCGCTTCATCCGCAAAAATGCGGAGGTCTACGGCATTGACCCGGATGATATTGCTGTCATGGGCTTTTCCGCAGGCGGCATTCAGGCCGGTGAATTTCTGATGCACTACGACGAAGATGTGACCGGTACGGCGCTGGACAGCACCTATGTGCCGGACGAGCTGGACGCTGTTCCTGCCCATGCCTCTGCCGCAGGCATGATCTATTCCTTCTATGGCCGCCTCAGCGTGGGCAACATGGATCCGGACTGGCTGAAAGAGGGCAATTTGCCGCCGACCTTCTATGTCTACGGCACCGAGGACCCCTTCTATCGTCAGTTCCAGCAGCAATATGATGTGATCTCTGGAATGGGCATTTCCACCGGGCGCATCGTGCTGAACGGCTGGCCTCACGGCTTCGGCTCCGATGGTGGTTGGGTTAAGGACTACGCCGCATGGCTGGAAACAATTTTCGCATAAGGAGTGATTTCGGTGAAAGCACTGTTAGTAAACGGTAGTCCCCATCCAAGGGGCTGCACATATACCGCCCTGACCGAACTGAAAAACACCCTGGAGGCCGAGGGCATCGAAGTGGAACTGCTCCATGTAGGCAACAAGGATATTCGCGGCTGTATTGCCTGCCGCAAATGTGCCCAGACCGGCAAATGTGTGTTTGACGATGTGGTCAATGAAGTCGCGCCAAAGCTGGCAGAGGCAGATGCCTTTGTCATCGGCTGCCCGGTATACTTTGCCTCCCCCGCAGGCGGAGCCATCTCCTTCATGGACCGACTGTTTTTCAGCACCCTCGGCATCGATAAGACCATGAAGGTGGGGGCAGCGGTAGTCACCTGTCGGCGGGGTGGGAATACCTCCACCTTCGATGTGTTGAACAAGTATTTCACCATGAACGGGATGCCGGTGGCCTCCAGCCAGTATTGGAACATGGTCTACGGCGGCTCGGCCGAAGAAGTAGCGCAGGATGCTGAGGGATTGCAGACTATGCGGACACTGGGGCGCAACATGGCATTTATGATGAAGTCTTTCCGGCTGGGCAAGGAGCAATTCGGCCTGCCCCAGAAGGAAACACCGATCTTTACGAATTTTTACAGATAAGGAGTGACGCGGTATGCGGAAAATTACAGCAGGCAGAGATGTACTTGGTAAATTTGCGCCGAAGTTCGCACAGCTCAATGATGATGTTCTATTCGGTGAGGTTTGGAGCCGGGAAAGCGAGCTTTCTGCACGCGACCGTTCCCTCATCACCGTGACAGCACTGATGGCGCAGGGGCTGACGGATACCTCTTTCGGACATCATCTGCAAATGGCCAAGGAAAACGGAATTACCCGCAGTGAAATTGCGGAGATCCTGACGCACGCTGCGTTTTATGCGGGTTGGCCGAAGGCATGGGCAGCATTCCGCATGGCAAAGGACATCTGGGCAGACGAGGAAAGCACCGACGAAAAGCAGCGTCATCAAAACAGTATGATATTTCCCATCGGAGCGCCCAATGACGGTTTCGCACAGTATTTCAGCGGGCAGAGCTATCTCGCGCCGGTTTCCACGGCGCAGGTCAAAATATTCAATGTAACCTTTGAACCCGGCTGCCGTAACAACTGGCACATCCACGAGGCGGATAAAGGCGGCGGGCAGATCCTCGTCTGCGTGGCAGGCCGGGGCTACTATCAGGAATGGGGCAAGGAGCCGCAGGAGCTGCACCCTGGCGATGTTGTCAACATTGCCCCCGGCGTCAAGCACTGGCACGGCGCTGCGCCGGATAGCTGGTTTTCCCATCTGGCGGTAGAGGTTCCCGGCGAAAACTGCCGTAGCCGGTGGTGTGAGTCGGTGAGCGAAGAAGAATAACGAAAACTGAAATGAGGAGACAGGTTACCATGAGCAAGAAAGTTTTGATCCTGTCCGGTAGCCCGCGCAAAGGCGGCAACTCGGACATTCTGTGTGACGAATTCGCACGCGGCGCACAGGAAGCGGGTAACGAGGTGGAAAAGATCCGTGTGGCAAGCAAGAAGATCCACCCCTGTTCCGCCTGTTACTACTGCCGTGACCACGGCGGAGCCTGCGTTCACAAGGATGACATGGCCGAAGTCCTGCAAAAGATGATCGATTCCGATGTGCTGGTGCTGGCCAGTCCGGTCTATTTCTACTCCATCGACGCCCAACTGAAAGCGGTCATTGACCGCACGGTGGCTCGATGGCTGGAGGTCAAGAACAAGGAGTTTTACTACATCGTCACCATGGCAGACGAAGTCCATTCGTCCGCTGATACCACACTGGCTTGCTTCCGAGGCTATGCCGACTGCGTGGAAGGTGCAGTAGAAAAGGGTGTTATCATCGGCAGTGGCGTCTATGAGCCGGGCAAGGTGAAAAATACCCTCGCTATGAAGCAGGCCTATGAAATGGGAAAGAATGTGTAAAGGAGCATTGCAATGAGCACTCTATTCATCAACGGCAGTCCCAACAAAAACGGGAACACCGCCGCACTGGCGGCAGAACTGCTGAAAGATCACGAATATGAGACATTGAACCTTACGGACTACACCATCGGTGCATACGGCCAGAACCTCCCCGGCGACGGGCTGGATGCTGTCATTGGTGCCATGAAGCAAGCGGACACCATTGTCATTGGCTCACCCCTGTACTGGCACAACATCTGCGGCAGCGTCCGCAACGTGCTGGATCGTTTCTACGGCAAGGTGGAGGACGGCGAACTGTCCGGACGCAAACTGTATTTTGTGTTTCAGGGCGCAGCTCCGGAGAAATGGATGCTGGATGCGGGCGAGTACACCATGAAGCGCTTCGCCGGTCTCTACGGTATAACCTACGGCGGCATGGCGACCAATAAAAACGAAGCCACGAAACTTGGAAAGAACATTTAAGGAGGAACCTTTTATGGAATATGCAAATCTTAATAACGGCGTAAAAATGCCCATGGCCGGTATCGGCACATTTCTTCTGACCCCGGACGAGGCGGAGGCCTCCTGCGTCAGCGCTTTGCAGAACGGCTATCGCCTGATCGACACGGCAAACGCCTATGTGAATGAAAAGGCCGTTGGCCGCGCCATGAAGAAGTCCGGCTTGCAGCGGGAGGAAATTTTCTTGGAAACCAAACTGTGGCCCAGCTTCTATGAGCAGCCCGATGCGGTGGACAAAACCCTTGCCCGGCTGGATACCCCCTACATCGACCTGCTGCTGATTCACCAGCCCGCAGGCAACTATGTGGCGGGCTACCGCCAGATGGAAAAGGCGTACAAGGAGGGCAAGGTGCGTGCCATTGGCCTGTCCAACTTCAACAAAGCGCAGATCAAGGAGATTCTCTCCATCTGCGAAGTGCGCCCCACGGTATTACAGACCGAGCTGCACCCCTATCATCAGGAGCCTGAACTGAAAGCCTTCCTGAAGGAGAACGGCATTGTGCCGCAGGCATGGTATCCGCTGGGCCACGGCGACAAGGCACTGCTTCAGGAGCCGCTGTTTGCTCAGCTTGGCGAGAAGTACGGCAAGTCCGCACCGCAGGTCATTCTCCGCTGGCATATCCAGAGCGGCAATATCGTGATCCCTGGCTCCAAGAACCCCGACCATATCAAGTCCAACTTTGACCTGTTCGACTTTGCTCTGACAGAGGACGAAATGGCGCAGGTCGCTGCCCTCAACAAGAACGTGCGCTACTACACCAGCACCCCGGAAATGCTCAAAAAGTACGCGGAAATGGTTCCGCCGGTGGACGAGCAGAAGTGAATCGATTTTTTTCGCTTTCGGTGACTCTTGTGTTGATACTGACTCTCGCGGGGTGCGGAGCCGGTACAGCAGTGCCGACCCAGCCGGAGACAACGCCTGCACCGAGTGCCGAACTGACGGAAGAACCGTTGGAAAGCACAGCATCGGCTGTCACATCGGAGCCGGTTCAGACTGGCCTGTTTGCAGAGCAAATCTTCTCCGGCGCGGACGGTGACATCCATTACAGCTATTATTTGCCAGACAGTTACGATGGCAGCCGCAAGTTTCCGATGATGGTCGTTATGCCAGGCTATAACATGATGTGGTTCGGTGAAGATTCTTCCGGCAGCAATCTGAATTGGAGTGGCTTTACCGCATGGACAAGGCTGGACACCGAGATGGTCGTGGTTTCTGCACAGCTCACTGACTGGGGTGAAAAATCCGCCCGGCAGGCCATTGAATTAACGGAATACTTTATCAATCGTTTTGCCGTGGATACCAGCCGGGTCTATGCCGCCGGGTATTCCGCAGGCGGCGAGACCATGTCCCGTGCGGTAGCCATGCGGCCCGACCTGTACGCCGCCTATCTCCACGGCGCTTCTCAGTGGGATGGCAGCTATGCACCCATTGCGGAGAATAGCGTGGCGATTTATATCTACATGGCCGACGGTGACGAGTATTACGGCAGCGCCAAGGCCCGCTCAGCCTATGAGAATCTCCACGAAGCCTATGAAAACGCCGGTTGGAGCGATGCCGACATCGACCGTGTTCTGCGCATCGAAACGCCGGACAACGCCTTTTTCAACGAAAAGGGCATTTACAATTACCACGGCGGCGCCAATGTGGTCTTTGACGACCCGGACAACCTGAACTGGGTGATCTCCCACAGCAAAGGATGAGGACATGAAACCAATTCTCAAAATAAAAATCTCCGTGGATGCGGCCATGTCGGTGTTCATGCTGCTTCTGATGGCCTACGGCCTTGTGGGCGAGGCCGCCCACGAGTGGATCGGCATGGGGATGTTCGTCCTGTTCGTTCTACACCATATTTTGAACCGCCGGTGGATCAAGGCAGTGCCGCAGGGACACTATACGCCCTTGCGGCTTGTGCAGACGGCACTCATCGGGCTGATTTTTCTGTGTATGGTCGGTTCTATGGTCAGCGGTATCGTGCTGTCTCGCCATGTGTTTGCGTTTCTTCCCAAGCACGGCGGCTATGAACTGGCCGGAAAACTGCATATTCTCTGCGCCTTCTGGGGCTTTGTTCTGATGAGCCTGCACCTCGGAATGCACTGGAATATGTTACTGACCATGGCACGGAAGCACCTGCGGCCCAATCAGATACGCACATGGGTACTCAGAATTGCCGGATATTCTTTCACTGCCTACGGAGTCGTGACCTTCGTTCGCCGGGATGTGGGACTTTACCTGCTGCTGAAAAGCCATTTCGTGTTCTTTGATTATTCCGAGCCGCTCATCGCTTTCCTGCTGGACTATCTGGCGGTGATGGGACTGTTTGTGGCAGTTGGATTTTTGCTTTCACATGTAATTAGGCAAGGTACTGTCAAGAATTATGCGCAAAAAAGTTTGTAGACTCCGGCTGAATGAAGTTAGTCGGCAATAGAGACGTCGTTCAAGGCCGCCTCTAAGTGCTTCATGTTCAGGTAATCGTTAAACAGCCGAGTTCTGATAATACTCCTTATGAGAAAATCGGCGATGAAGTGCGGTCGTTGGCGGATGAAGTACCGTTTGACATTCCCGATTCGTGGGAGTGGGTGCGACTCGGTAATGCATTTGCAATCGAAATGGGACAATCTCCAGCTGGAAACACTGTTTCGGGAAATTGTACTGGAACCGAGTTCCATCAAGTCCAATATTAGCATCTTCTAGATGTCCAAGGACGCTCTGCTCGAATGGGCAGATACCGAACTGACGCAGAAGGCACAGCTTGCCTATGAAGGTCAAAGGATTCTGCAAATATTCTGTTTTTAGGTTAATTGCTTTGATCATACAGTTACCTCTTAACCGAATGTAAAGTCCAGCAAGTCAATTTTCCCGGATCCATGATAAATGAAATACAGCGCATGGGTTCCGGATACATTGAGGGTCGTTTCATTCGATTCTGCCCAGTTCTTTGCGGTCGGAAGCTGTAAGATCCCCATCTGCTTTTCGCCAATCAGGATCTTTAGATCGCCGCCGGAACCACGGTAAGTGACCTTCAATCTGGTAGTGCCGCTGAACGAAAAATACTTGTACCCGATCATCGTTCCCTTGGTAACGTCCTTGATAAACCGAATCTCACCCTCATGATTCACATTAGGCGCAGGTGGATTTTTCCGGACATTACTCAAATGGGGCATTTTTCCATTTGTCAGATTGCAGCAGATCGCTGCAGGATAAGTGCCATCCGCTTTCAACGGGCCTCCGTTCAAACCGCAGCTGGTGATCTCCACCTGACGGATTGTTCCATCCGGTTCGATGGTGATCGGTTCTGCGCAAGCCTGTCTGGAGAATGCCGTATTATGGGTCTGGCGGTGATAGAAGATGTAGTACTGTCCATTGATATACTCAATACTGCCATGGTTGGTACCGGTTGGGTAAAGCCGGTCTTTCGGCTTTCTTCCGTTGATAGCGATGTCACCGTTTGATATGATCACGCCACGGTAGGTGTAATCCCGGTTCGGATATTTTGAGGTTGCATAACAAAGTTCGTGATTCACATGGGAGGAATAAATAAAATAATACAAATCACCAAACTTGCGCAAGGACGCGGCCTCAAAAAAGCTATGCTCACGCAGAGCACTCCCTTTGGGTGCATTGTTGAGTGCAGGAAGAATCCGGATTGGTTCTGATTTAACAGTAAGCATATCGTCTTCAAGTTCTACAAGATTTGCTCCCAGAATGCTTAGCGGCTCTTCACTGCGGATTTCCTTCACTGGCTTATTGAACATGCCGCTCATGACCCTCGGCATAACAAGACCCATTAGAGGTTTATGGGTATCCATGCCAAGCCCCCAGCCATAGGTCAGATAGATCCTGCCATTGTCGTTCAGCACGGCCGGATCAAAAGGAATGAAACGCTGCAAAGGGCGTCCATCCGGATAATGAACATCTCCGTAGTATTCAAATTTTCCCGCAGGAGTATCGCATACAGCCACGCTGATGGGGCCGTCAAAACCGTGATCTCCTCTGCCGGACAGATCATAATACAAGTAGAATCTGCCGTCCTTGCCCTGAACCACATCCGGAGCATACATATCCTGCCGCTCATTACAGTAATGTGCGCATTGCTCAGCACGGTAAATCGTTCCCTCACAACGCCAATCACGCAGATCATCGATTGGTGCCGACCAGCACTCATAGTCCAGCAGACAAAAACACTCACCGCCCTCGGCATCGTGGCTGCCGTACAGATAGACCCGGTCACCAAACACATGGGGTTCACCGTCTGGGATATAGGTATCCAGCGGGAGGAACGGATTGAATACTTGTTTTTCCATATCAATACACCACTTTCCGTCTTGTCATGTAGCTCCATACATTTTTGGACAAGGACCAGTTTACTCTGCAATAAGATTACTTGCGTTTAGCCATTTTCTTACTAAGATACTTTTTATTCTCCGTATCGAAATCCAGGCCCTTTTTTCGGCACTTTTCCTTCAGATCGGCGATTCTCGCTTCCTCTGCCAGGCGGGCATTCTCTGCCTTTTCCTGTTCCGCCAGTTCCTCGGGAGATACCCAGACTTCACCCCGGGCTTCCGCCGCTTCCTTATGCCGCTGGCGGATAGCACGCTGCATTCCAGGCAGCTTCTCCTCCAGATTCATGAAATACAGGATCACGATCATCAGAGCATACTCAGCAATCGGAACCACATATCGAATAAAGTACAGCCAGTTTGCTACGCTTTCCGGCTGGGCAGCACCCAAAGCAGACTGATACCCGCACATATTCAATCCGGTTTCGTAGACGCCTGCGAACATACCCGTAAACAGATTCAGCACACACCAGATCACAGCCACAGAGACCATTCCCTCCGGGCGGAATCCGTGCTTATACTCCACCTCATCCTTCGCAGCATCGATCAACGCACCCAGAATGTAGATGGTGGGCAGAGTACCAATATTGTAGATAAAATTCGCGCCCACAACAGGCCAGAAATTGTTTTTGACGATCAAACCCAGAATGCAGCCGAAAATCGCAACCACGCTGAAGGCCATGGTAGTTTTGCGGATGGTAAATTTCTTGCACAGCGGATAGATCATCAGCATACCAAGCCCCATCGGCAGGCCGGAGGCCACGGTATAGATCAGATTATGGCTGTTTTCCGCCGTAGCACCTAAGATCACCGTGCAGAAATTGGTGTTCAGGTTGTAGCCTGCCAGATTGTTGGCAATGCCAATAATGACTGTCAGGCTGGTTGCCATCAGCCAGTATTTGCTGGTAAACAGAGCCTTGATCTGCCCCAGAAGAGAGATCGTGGTGGCCGTTTCACTCTGATTGACGGAAGCATTTTCCAGGGTAACACGTTCCTTGGTGTAATAGTAATGCACCAAAGACAGAGGAATAGAAGCCAGCGCCGCGATACCCACCAATCCATACCAGTTTTCAGCAGGATGTCCGTGCAGCATGGTATAATAAAGCACTGAGCCGACAGTCAGAGTCACTGCCGTACCAACCAGCAGATAGGAGGACACCTTTTCAAACAGATTCACAAAGTTCCGGTCATTCTGGTTTCTGGTACACAGGGTGAACAGATTGACACGCAGGGCAAGCAGAGCGCTGCCGAAGCCATTGAACAGAATGTTGAACACATACACCCATGCAAGCTTTGCCCAGTCCACCATATCCGGAATATAGAACAGGAAGAAAGCGGAAACCGCACTCAGTAAGCAGCCGATGAGCACCATGGGACGGATTCTACCCTGGCTGGATACATTGTGCTCCACCACATAGGCAATCAGCATGCCTGCCACAATGCCAACGGCCTTGGTGATCCAGGTCATCATCAGATAGCTGCCCGCGCCAAAGATCTCATCGATGTAAAACACTTCCGTATAGTACAGCTCCAGCAGTTGGTTGACGATAGCCACCAGCGCAAGAATACCGAATGGACCAACCAGATAGCCCAGGATCTTCTCCTTCATAGTCATGGAAGCGGTGGTAATCCTGCTGTTAAGAAATGGCTTTTCAAACAAGCCCGTCTGAAAAAATACTCTGTCTTTTTTCATTTTCTCAGTTCTTCCTTTCTGGTTTTCAGAATCAAGGACAGGACATTTTTTGCGGTTCGCTGGATCTCCGCCCGGGTCATTCCACCAGGTTTATCAACGGTCTTGAGTAGTGAGCCGTCAGAATGGTAGGATTTATGCAAGTGACCCATATTTCCGGGCATCAGCACATCCACCTGCGCCCGGACACGGTATCCATTGTCTTTGATGGCGGGGAATTCCAGGCTTGCGCTCTTTTGCATCCACCAGTCGGTGATGACCACGCCGCCAAAACCCCATTCCTGCCGCAGAACGGTGGTTACCAGATCGTAGTTATAATGAGACCAAACGCCGTTGATCTTGTTGTAAGAGGTCATAATCACTTTGGGACTTGCTTCCTTCACAACGATTTCAAAACAGCGCAGGTAAATTTCCCGTAGCGCCCGCTTGGAGACCCTGGAATCATTGGTATTGCGTTTGGTTTCCTGATTGTTGCAAGCAAAATGCTTGGGGCAGCAGGATACACCCTGACTCTGGACGCCCCGGACGATGGCAGCCGCCATCTTTCCTGTCAGCAGCGGATCTTCCGAGAAGTATTCAAAATTCCGTCCGCACAGAGGATTTCTGTGGATATTCATACCAGGAGACAGCACCACATCCACCCCGTGCTTGATCATTTCCTTGCCGACATGGGTGAAAAGTTGCTGAATCAGTTCATCGTCGAAAGAACAAGCCAGCGCTGTACCGTTGGGAAGCAGGGCGCAGTATTTCTTCAGCCGCAGACCGGAGGGTCCATCGGCTGTAATGACAGGCGGGATGCCCTTTTCACGAAGGGAAGGTAACACACCGCCAAAAGCACCTGCATTTCCCGCGACACCGAGGGCACTTCCCATGCAGCCTTCGCCACGAGTCAAGGCTTCCAGTTCCTTGTCGTCCAGTTGTGCAATGAAGGCATCCAGAGAAATTTTTCCCTTTGCCACATCGGAAAGCTTATAGCCCTTGTCTCCGGTGAAAGTGATTTCTTCCGGCAGTCGCTCCAGAATCCGCTGTCGCAGGTCCACGTTGCCGTATGGAAGCATTTCCTCCCTGGCAACGATCGTTCCGTTTTCTTCCCGGGCAACCATTCTGGCAAAGGGAGCCTTGATGCCGCAGACTTCCTCGCACTGTTCAATGACTCGGGTTTCATCGATCGTGATAGTTCCGGCAAGCACATCACCAAGGAAGAATTGATATTCTCCTGCCTCCAGAACGAAAGCATTGGCAAATCCGGTCTTTCCGGTATCATCGAAGGACGCAAAGGTTCTTTCATCAAAGCAAAGGGTGATGGTTTCGGATTCGCCGGGAGCAAGCAACTTCGTCTTCCCATAGGCAGTCAACACCTTTGCCGCCTTGCCCAGCTTTCCCTGAGGTGCAGCGCACCAGAGCATGACTGCCTCTCTGCCTGCCACATTTCCGGTATTGGTTACCTGCGCAGAAACTGTATATGTTCCGCGCTCCCAATTCAATGCCAGTGGCTTACATTCAAATGTGGTATAGGACAGGCCGTAGCCAAAGGGATACAGCACCTTATCCTTTGCAAAGGTCTCAAAATAACGATAGCCTACAAAAATATCTTCTGTATAGTTATTGAATTCCTTACCGCCAAAGCTGGAACTGCTGGGATAATTTTCGTAGTTTCTGGCAATGGTATCTGACAGCTTGCCGCAGGGATTGACTTTGCCCGTCAGCACATCCGCCACTGCATTGCCGCTTTCCATACCGCCCTGCCATGCGATCAGAATGGCAGACAGCTTATCCCCGTAGACCTCTGCCCATGCCATATCCATGATGCTGCCAATATCCAACACAACGGCAGTATGCCGAAACGCGGAAGTCACCGCGTCCAGCATGACAGTTTCTTCATCAGTCAGGTAGTAGCTGCCTTTGGTCAGCGTATTTTCCCGATCCTCACCGGCTGCACGGCCAATGACCACGATTGCCGTATCACATCGTTTCGCCGCTGCGCTGACCATACTCTGCTCCAAGGGCATTTCCGGATGGCTCATGGGCCAATGACCCCACCAGCCATGATCCGCTTTATTATCCTCACTGAAGCACCAGTCCGCGTAAGTCTTAGCAACTTTCTCATCAAAGGGAATCCCGGCATTTTTCAGGCCTTCCATCAGATTTACCCGGTAAGGAGGATGCACATCGCCGCCGCTGCCGTAACCCACATAGAACCAATCCAACTGGCAGCGGCCAAACACAGCAACCGACTGCCCTGCCTTCAAAGGCAGCGTACCCTCATTTTTCAGCAGCACGCAGCCTTCCGCACCCGCACGTCGGGCCAAAGCAGCCATCTCCGGCATGACCATATCGTGGCCGTCAGCAGTCAACTCTTCCTGCATCAGGCCGTTTCCCATGCCCCAGTCCACGACACGCTGGGCAATGGCACCCAGTTTTTGCTTCAGTTTTTTCATACTGTTCCCTCTTTCTGCGTTGGTATGGACAGAAATCCTTTTACTTTTTCATTATATATCCTACGAGCTTTATTTGTCTTGCACTTTCGTTACCAATACCGTATAATTGTAACCAAAGGGAGTGAGCATATGAAAAACCTGGACATTCCGTATCTTTGCACGATCATCGGTAATCTTTCCGGCATTCCCATTCGCCTGTATGAAGGTGAGGACCGGATCTTTTACCATGCCCTTGTGAATCTCCCGAAAGATCCCGTGGAACTTTACCGGGATGACATCTGGAAGATCACCGACCATGTGGGCTACTACGCAACGGACATTTTCAACTACTATGGTATCATAAATTTCGGAACAAGGAAAATCATTCTTGGCCCAACCCAGCAATTGGGAAACACCGATCAGGAGCTTCGGGAGCTAGCATTCAAGCTGGATGTCCCACCGGAGGAAACAGACGATTTTCTGACTGGCATGAAGAGTATCATCCGTATGCCTTTAGAGAGCATCATGCAGACCCTGTGCACCATGAATTACATTCTCAACGGTGAAAAGCTGACACTGCAGGATATCACCATCTACGATTCGGAGCAGGCTATCATCAGCCGGGATGCCATGGCGAAGCGGGAAGCCCAGTCGTATATTGCAGACAACATCCCGTATCAGGATGTACACAACACCTATTCTTTGGAGCAGACCCTCATGACCATCGTCCGAAAGGGCGATACTGCCGCATTACAGGAATGGGTCCAATCGGCGCCTGCTGTTCGGGGTGGTATTATTGCTGCAGAGCAGCTTCGACAAATGAAGAATACCTTCATCGTATCCGCCACCCTTGCTTCCCGAGCCGCCATCCGGGGTGGTTTGAGTGTGGATGAAGCATTCTCACTCAGCGATGCATACATCCAAAAGTGTGAGCTTGTAAACAGTCCCAATCAGATCACAAATCTGCAATATCACATGATTCTGGAATTTACCCAACGGGTGGAGCGGATCCGAATTGGCAAACAGCCCAGTAAGCTGGTCACCGATGTAGCAAACTACATTCAGCATCACTTGTCAGAACCCATAACCGCAGAGGATATCGCAAAGGAACTTTATCTCAGCAGGCCCTACCTGTCCCGAAAGTTCATTGCTGAAACCGGCGAAAGTCTGACTGACTTTATTCTGAAGGAAAAGATCAGCGAAGCAAAGCGTTTGCTCCGCTATTCCGACAAGTCACTGACTGCCATAGGGAATTTCCTTGGTTTCTCATCCCAAGGCCATTTCTCCCGGGTGTTTAAACGCTATACCGGCCTCACCCCCGGCGAATACCGGGCCAAATACATGAAATAACCGTAAAATCGGGTCAGTCTTTGCGACTGGCCCGATTACTTTCAATGTCTTGGTTTCTTTATTTTGTTCAGCTGGTCATTGATTCGCAAAAGCTCTTCCTTATCGAAATGCACCTTGATCTGATCCAGCAGGGCAAAATACTGCAATATGGTAATGTCCTTGTGAAACACAAACAAGCCCGAAGCTGATGATGTATTCTTCTTAGGGCCGCACAGCTTTTTAACCACCTGGACCAGAAGCTTTCCCAGCCAAAGGACACCTCTAGGGGCTTTAGTCAGATCCCAAAACCGGTCATTCAGACAGAAATAACCTTCTTTTGCGGTTACATCACACCAATTGAGCACTGCTCCCGGCTGACGAAGCACATAGTCCGGATTCGGTCTGGACACTTTTCGGATCAGACTCTCGTCGGTGCAGACTCCGGCTTTTGCAGTCAGAGCGGTTTCACCCGCAAGAGGAACATCGAAATAGAAGAAGTGATCTTCGGCGGTTTTCTTGCCCAAGCTCTTTCCGTTGGCGAACAGCTCCACCTCTGTAAGATTGGAGTACACCGTGACTTTGGACACATCCTCCGCCCGGTCGATATATCGCTTACCGCAGATGTGGACAAAGGGTTCCTCCGACAGCCATGCCATGTCCGATAAAATCGACCTCATCGTCACAAAGTCGGTTAGTCGCTTCGCCCGAAATACGGTCGACAGCCTGGTTACTATCCGCAAACTGAAAGAAAAAGGCGTAGAAGCCTACTTCGAAAAAGAAAACATCTACACCTTCGACGGCAAGGGCGAACTGCTGCTGACCATCATGTCGAGCTTGGCACAGGAAGAAAGCCGTTCCATATCCGAGAATGTCACCTGGGGACAGCGGAAGCGTTTTGCGGACGGTAAGGTCAACCTGCCATACAAGCAGTTCCTCGGTTATCGCAAGGGAGCGGACGGTTTCCCCGAAGTCGTACCGGAAGAAGCGGTTATAGTCCGTAGGATATATTCACGCTTTATGGAAGGACTGACCCCTTGTGCCATAGCAAATGAACTGACGGCAGACGGAATTTTAACACCTGCTAAAAAGCAGACCTGGCAGACCAGCACGGTGGAAAGCATACTACACAACGAGAAATACAAAGGTGCAGCGCTCCTTCAAAAATGCTTCACGGTCGATTTTCTCACGAAAAAGAAAAAACAGAATGAGGGCGAAGTTCCGCAGTACTATGTGGAACACAGCCATGAACCAATTATCACGCCGGAAGAATTCGACAAGGTTCAAGCCGAATTTGAACGGCGCAAGCGGATAAGCCGTCAGTACAGCGGAAAGAGCATTTTTTCCTCCCGAATTATCTGTGGTGATTTCGGTTCACACTTCGGCTCTAAGGTCTGGAACTCAACTTCAAAATACCGCAGGGTTATCTGGCAGTGCAACGGCAAATTTAAGGGTGAGCACAAATGTGAGACGCCACACCTGGACGAGGAAACCATCAAAGCACGGTTCGTGGCAGCCCTTAACGCTGTTATCGACAGCAAGGACAACATCCTTGAGGACTGCCGTCTGATGCAGACCACACTGACGGACTGCACAAGAATGTTCTTCAGCTTGCCTTTAAGGAGGCTATGCGGCATAAGCTCATAAGGTCTAATCCCTGTGAACTTGTGAGGCTCCCAAAACTTGAGAGACGGGAGTATGAGTGGTATAATGCCAGTGAAATTAACACTCTGCTTGAGACCATAAAGGACGAGCCTTTGCATCCGCTCATCCAAACTACAGTCATGTATGGACTGCGGCGCAGTGAGGTTTTGGGTCTACAGTGGCAAAGCATTGATTTTGACACAAATACTATCCTTATACGTCACACGGTCTCTATGTCAACCAAGGTTGTTGAAAAAGACAAAACCAAAAACAAATCAAGTTATCGGTCGTTTCCGCTGTTTCCCGAAATTAGAGAGCTACTGCTTCAGCTCAAAGAAGAGGAACAGAAGAACAGAGAGTTCTTTGGAGACACCTATGTGGAGAGTGATTATATCTTCAAATGGGCGAATGGCGCAATGTATGACCCGTCATATATATCGCACAAATTCGGAGACCTATTGAGAAAATATAATCTCCCGCATATAAGATTCCACGATCTAAGACATAGTTGTGCGAGCCTTCTTCTCGCCAAAGGTTGTTCGCTCAAGGACGTCCAAGATTGGATGGGTCACGCCGATATAAAGATGACTTGTAATATATATGGACACCTTGATTTGTCGAGGAAAAAGATGACCTCTGAAATTATTCGCGAAACTTTAGCTCGGGCGTGTTAGACAAAATGTTAGACACATGGGAATTTCGAGCTATTTTAGAAAAGGGAAAAGCCCTGAACCCGTTGAGGCTCAAGGCTTCTGAGATGGCTCCCCCTGTTGGACTCGAACCAACGACCCTTTCGGTCAGAAACATAGTCGCCTTGCTCGCTTG
>OLWD01000326.1_pt1 | contig 24533 bp, 26 predicted proteins | sample 1673971 | NCBI WGS metagenome assembly OLWD01 (sample SAMEA103958136, study PRJEB25191) | human gut metagenome | reverse complement strand
TCCTGCTGAACCGCTCTTCCGATCTCTGATCTTCTCAATACCGCTTCTGACAATCTTGTCAAAAGCGGTTTATATGAAACAACGGGTTCGGTGAATTCACCGAACCCGTTGTTGCTTTTTAACAAGGTTGTCAGAAAGTAAGGTTTGGCAATCTTGCCAAACCTTATCGTCACACTACCATTTCTCTCACCACACGGATCAGGGACACCACCCAGGACAGTGCCACGAGGCCCACCAGTACAAAGAAAATGCCATCTGCCAATGCAGTGTGCGTCAGATACCACGGGCGAAACACCGTGATCACCAGTGCGCCGTACAGCAGCGGCACAGACAGCCGCAGAGCCTGTGCCAGACGGACGATCCCGCCCAGCAGTGTCATTGCCATCATCAAAAAAGCATACATCATGTTCCATGCCTCCTTCTGCGATTTGTGGCATGTTACCATCAGCGGACAGACTTTGCAAGGGTCTGTCCTCCAATTTTTTGCATGGATTTTCTGCGATGAGGGTGTCTGGCAGACACCCTCAATTTCGGCGGCAGGGGGTCAATGAAACACCCTGCACCATCAAATTTTTTGTAGAATTTTTAAATTTCTGGTTATTCACCACGCTGTTTTTTCGGGTAGGACAATGAGGGGTGCGGCGCAGAAGCAGAGAACCGCTTTGGGAAACATTGCCGAAAGCGGTCAGGCGGTGCCCCATGCTGGCCCTGTGTTGCCCCGTGTGGGGCCTTCTCTTACCTCCCGGGCGAACCGCCTGCCAGAGTGGGAGAACGCCCGTGTGGGGCAGGAAACGCCGCAGTCCCCCCGAATAAGAAGAAAGAGGTGCAGCCTATCACAAGCAAATCACATGAGGACGAGTTCATCCGCACGGAACGCTTTCAGATCTCCTGCGGACGAGTGATTCGGGTGGTTTCTGTGTTCCCGAAACAGGGAACCGAGACCCCGGCGGACAAGCTGAAGGCATTGGCGGAACTGGAGTTTCAGCAGGGAAAGATGTGTGCCTAAAGGGCTGGACATTTCAGGCCGTTCAGGGTATTGTGGTATCACAATGCTCTGAACGGTTTGACCCAAAGGAGGACAAGAGACAATGTCAAACCTGAAGAAAACCGCCCTGTACTGCCGTCTCAGCCAGGATGACGGTCTGAAGGGCGATTCCAACAGCATTCAGAATCAAGAGTTAATATGTAAAGGGTGGTTTCTGCCACCTAATACATATGACTGCGGCTCATTTGTGGTGAATTGAAAAGCAGTTGTAGGAAAGAAGATAAAAGTCCGTATAATTGCTTGAAATCACACAGAAAGGAGCTTTTTTTCTATGAAATCTATATTTGAGGAAATGGACGGCACTTACCGTCAGGAGGGTGATTATCTTATCCCGAACCTTGCGCTGCCGGATGAACCGGAATACCAGATCGGCAAGCACGGGCGTATGCGCCGCAGCTATCTGAAAGAACATCGCCCCATTCTCTACACAAACCTGCTCACAAGCGGAACGCTGCATCGGCACCTTGCCGAGATCGACCAAGCCTGCAATGAGCGCATGGCAATCATCGTTTCTGATATGGCGCAGCAGGAGGGTGTGACCGAAGCACTCAAAGCTGCCGATCAAATGGAATGGGTGCGCCGCATGAACAGCATCCGCAGCCGTGCGGAGGAAATCGTCCTGACTGAGCTCGTATATGAATGACAGATGCCCGTTATTGGCTGTATGGCCGATAACGGGCATTTCTGCGTTTTAATCCTTTTCCTCGGTGCTGGCTACAAGCCGGTCAAAATCACTCTGATACTGACGATCCTGAATGACACGGTATTTCTCAAACTCGCTCTCGGCAAAGGCTTTTGCAATGGCCGCCGTCACTTTTCCTTTATGATGCAGCACTTCTTCCTCGTTAAACTGCAAAAACGCATCCAGCCGTGCGACCCAATCCTGCATATACATGATGTTCCCACGGCGTGCCTGCCGCTCGGCATAATCCAGATACATCGTGACAATTTCGTTGAGGTTCCCCATCTCGGTTTCGTCCAAGTAGTTCTTCGCTATCACAACATCAGATTTGCGGATTCTGCCGCTGGGTGCATTTTTCCACGTTGTCAGGCCCATATTCGGTTTCGTGCTGTCTGCCCGGTCATAGATGATCTCCGCTGCGGTATGCTTTGTAATTGCGTAATGCAGCTTGTTTTGCACTGTGGCGAAAAACTCTTTTGTAACAGGACTGTCCACATCATAGTCTGCGCTGCATTGGGAGTATATGTCCGTGATTTTCTGATAAAAGCGCCGTTCACTGGCGCGAATGTCACGGATGCGCTCTAACTGTTCTTCAAAATAATCTTTCCCGAAGAAGTTCTGCGGCTCTTTCAGGCGCTCATCGTCCATGACATAGCCCTTGATAATATACTCCTTCAATATCCTGTTTGCCCAGATGCGGAACATGGTGGCCTTTTTGGAGTTTACCCGATAGCCGACCGCAATGATCGCATCCAGATTATAGTATCTCGTGGGATAATTTTTCCCGTCAGCCGCAGTTGTTTCCAAAACGGAAACAACTGAATCCTCCCTCAATTCACCGGAGGCAAAGATGTTCTTCAAGTGTTTTGAGATGGCTGCTTTCTGCACTTCAAACAGCTCCGCCATCTTTGCCTGTGTCAGCCACAAATTTTCCTGATATAGCAGAATTTCAACCTTGACATCCCCGTTATCGGTCTTATAAAACAAAATTTCTCTTGTTTCATACGGGGTAAGCGCCATATTCTCATCCATTGTCTTTATCCTCCCGGCTCTTTGCCCGTGTTTTATAGACATTATACTGATTCTTGCACCGGGCGCTGCAAAATACGGAATTGGCCCGGCTGCCGAGGAACACCTTCTGGCAGTGCTTGCACAGCCGCAGGGGTTTCGCATCGTCCACAAGCATGAAGCTGAACATCATCTGGATGCCCAGCAGCAACGAATGGAAGTCCCAATAGATGGTCGGTTTCTCCAGCAGTTCAATATGATAAGTAGGCGCAATGCCGCCGAAGGCAGCCATGGCCTTGCGGTAAAGATTCCTTGTATCCTCGTCAATGCTGTCGTAGTCGTTGTAGTACAGAATGGATGTGGTCAGCGTGAACGCCCAATCCTTGAACTGCTGCGCTACCCAGTCATACGGCTCAGCATACTCCCGCTGGAAGCTCATGTTCTTCGCCATCGGCTCATCCATGAAGGTCATGGTCAGGGCAATCATCATATTATCCCCGGAAACATTCCAACTGGATTCCACGCCTTTTTTCACTACATCCAATTTGTCAAAGGGATAGAACAGAGCAAGGTAATCCTCTGTCGCCATGCTTTCTTCCTTGATGAAGTGATTCTTCGGCAGATAGACTGCCTCATAGTCCATAAAGGACGGCGTGTTGGGCAGCGCCGTCATCAGCCCCAACAGGCCGTAATGGGTCACAAAGGCCATGATTGCCTTTTCCACCTCGTCCTCCAGACTGCGGTTCATCATCAGCATTCCCACATTCAGCGCCTCCAGCACCATCTCGGAGGATTCCTTCAGCGGGTTATATACATCGGGCTTTGCCGTTTTCTCCGGCGTAATATAGCGTTTTCCGTCCTTGCCGGTCTTGATCTCATAGCGGTCATACCGCACCCAGTGGGAACGGGACTGCGCAAACAGATTGTTCATGATGCTGTTCCTCTCAATTCGTAATCCATCTATATATTAACCATATTACCATTGTATCAACCGTCTTTGGCATCGTCAAGGGCGGCTTTCTTTTTTCTCGGCTTTGTTTTGTTCTCCTGGCGGATCACGGCATCCTTGCCCATGGTTTTCAATAGCGATTCATATTCCTCCATGAACTCGCGCTCCCGCAGCGTAAGGCCATGATCGTTTTCCAGCTTTTCGCTCAGATGCTCGTACATCCGCTTTTGCAGCTTCTTCTGAATGGTCATCCGCAGCTTTCGGATGTTCCGGTCGGACTGCCCTCGGATGGCGGCAAGCCTTGTGGTGCTGTATTGCTTGACGAACAGGTAATACAGCACTTCTTTCTGTTCATCACTGAGGGTGAAAAAGAGCTTGGAGAGAAAGCGGTTAGCTGTCAGCTCGTGCAACTCGTAGGGACAGGAGAAGATGATGTCGAGGAAGTTTCCCTGACAGAGCTGACGGAACCTCGGCAGATTCATCCAGAGGGGAGCAATCTTCGGATCAGGTACCGCCTGAAACTCCAACGGCACATCCCCACGCAGGTTTTCGTGGTCACGTTCCCGGCGCTCCCGATTTCTGTCCAGCTTGTTCCACTCGTCTACCACGCTCAGAAAATCGGATTCCGTCCTGGCTGCTTCCTCTAAACGCCGCAAAGCTTCTGCGCGAATTTCCCGTTTGAGCCGTTTTTCGCTGGTGGGCGCGGCTTCCTCTTCCTCGTCCTCCAGCTCGGCATGATAGTCTCTGGGGTGCTCGTCCTGCTCCAGCTCGCTTTCCAGCTCCAGCGTGCGTTCCTCGGCAAGCGCTTCCTCCAGCGTCTGGTTCTCCGGTGCGCCGTCAGACGAATCCTCCCAATCGGCAAAGCCGTCCGCATCCATTTCAAGGTCGGTTTCCTCTATTTGCTCCTCGGCAGCTTCGTCCTCATCGGAAAAGTCATCATCAAGCAACAGATCATCCTCCCATAAATCCACGACGGCTTCACCTCCCCGAAAAAGAATTTTTCTTTTTTTCAAAAACAGTTCCGATTTACACCCCGTATTTCTCCTATTAGTGAGAAGTAATTTGATGTACAGTTACTCGGATTACTTTCTCAACGCAGAACAAAGGAAAAGGAGGAACGCAGAGCGCGGCAACGCCATGGAAAAGAGATATGACACATTCGGCTTACAATCGCCGGAACCACAATCAGTATACCAAAATACGATGAGTTTTTCAAGGAGGGACAGTATGGAGCAGAACAAACGAGAACAGTTTATCATCCGCCGAATCGGCGGCACCACCTACAAGGTCAGAGTCGTGTTCAACGAAAGCGGCGGCGAGACCATGGAGGATAAAATTTTACGGATTGTACGCAATGATATGGTTACAAGTGACGGAACCTGTGGTATAATAAAAACAGACGAACCCCGAACCCTTGATTTTTCAGGGGTTCGGGGTTTTCTTGTTACTAATGTGTGCATAGTTCAGCGTTCAGCGGCCTAAAATGTTCACCGGTTTGAACCCTATGGAATCAGTTCCACGGTGGCCTTCAGTTCGTCCAAAGTCTTGTGATTATAGACCCGGTTTCCCGTGTCTTTGGACACATGACCCATGAGCAAATCAATACATTTCCGGTTGGCCCCGGCGCTATCCAATTTGGTTTCAAAGGTGTGGCGGCATTCGTGCGGGGTATGGTTCATCTTCAGGGCCTTCATAATATCCGCCCAAAATATCCGGTATTGGGTTTGATTGCAAATCTTCCCGTTGTAGCTGATCAGCCGGGGGCCACCTTCGGCAAGCCGCCGTTCAATCAAGGGCCTGATCTTTGGATGGATGGGAACAATGCGGTTCTTACCGGCTTTCGTTTTGGTGCCGCCCTTCATCGTGCCTTCCTTCAAGTCTATATCTTCAGGTTTCAGGTTCAAAAATTCAGAGATACGCCACCCGGAATATAGCAAGATCAAAACAGTATCAACCCAAGGATCAGACTGATGTTCCCACACCGTTTTGATTTCATCATTGGTGAACGGAAGGCGGCTGGTGGGCGGTATTGGATCAGAAGTCAGAAGTTCGGAGAAGCACCGGTTTATTATATCCATTTCAAGGGCGAACCGGTCAAGGTGGCCCCACAGGTTCTTGATGGCCGCTTGGGTGCTGTACCCTTTCCCGCAACCATCAATGGTTTCTTGCATTTGGTATGGTGACAGCTTTCACCAAACCTTCACGGAAGAAGGAATGGCAATGCCCCGGATCAGACTTGGGGATAAGCTGGCCCGGTTTAAGAGCCTGACCAAATCCGGGGTTCAGGAAGTAAAGGATGAATCTATCCGTGATACCCTGATTGACCTTGCCAATTACGCCATTATGACCGTTCTTGAATTGGACGATCAGAAAGCGGAGGAACACGCCGATGAACGCTAACCGTTATATGCGGGATTCCTTGCGAACCGCTGACCGTTCCAACATGGATCGGCTGAAGCTGGAATGTGCCTTGGGCCTTTGCGGTGAAGCCGGTGAAGTGGCCGAACAGGTGAAGAAACATTTCTTCCACGGCCATGAACTGGACAAGCGCCACATGATTGAAGAACTTGGTGATGTGGCTTGGTATTTGGCCGTTTTATGTGATGCCATTGGTTCTGACCTTGATACGGTCATGGAAGAAAACTTGAAAAAGCTGGAACAGCGTTACCCTGAAGGGTTCGATCCTTACCGGTCACAGCACCGGAATGAATTGGGAGGTTGAAGAAAATGAAAATTATCAAGCCTGATGTGCAGTTCATCACCCCGATTGATGGGGCCACTATTCTGAAGCGGCTGGAACAATGTGGCCGTGTCTGCTACAAGTCCGAGGATAAGATCACGGAAGGTTCCGCTGAAAAGTTCGTTGCCGGGATCATCAAGCGTGGGCATGAAGCAGTTCTGGAACATTGTTCCTTTACGGTGAAGTTCATTTGTGATCGTGGGGTTTCTCATGAGATCGTCCGCCACCGGATGGCTTCTTACTGTCAGGAATCCACCCGCTATTGTAATTACGGCAAGGGCAAGTTCGGTGAGGAAATCACGGTGATTGAACCTTGCTTCCTTGAACCCGGTTCCAGAGCCTATGACTATTGGCGGGATGCCTGTGAAGGGGTGGAAATTCGCTATTTTGATATGCTGGCGGAAGGATGCACACCGCAAGAAGCCCGTTCGGTTTTGCCCAACAGCCTGAAAACGGAAGTGGTTATGACTGCCAACATTCGGGAATGGCGGCATTTCCTGAAATTACGCTGTTCACCCGCCGCACATCCGCAGATGCGGGAAGTGGCCTTGATCCTGTTGGACAAGGTTCATTGGCTGATTCCGGTGTGCTTCGATGATATTTGGAGTGAATACCATGCCGATGTTTAAGAAGTCCGGTGGTAAAATCTTCGCCGTTCAGTTCAACAAAGCTGAAGAACGGGCCTTGGATCAGGAAATCAAGAAACAGATTGTGGAAAATGATCGGGCCTTTGACATGGACAAAGAATCATCCATCCTGTGGATGCTTCACACCCAATTTGGCTTTGGCCCAAAGCGCCTGAAGCTGGCGTGGAAGCTGTTCTATGCCGAAACCTTGAAGCTACGGGAACATTACCTGATGGAACAAGCCGATGATGGGTGGTTGGCCCGTAAAAAGCTGAAGGACATTGGGTGTGACATTGAAGAATGGTACAGAGAAGAAGGAGGGAAAACCGATGCCTAAACCTTGGGAAAATGCTGAAGGGTATCACGATCCGACAGCCTACCACGGCACAAAGAATATCATCCGTGACGAGGATGAACAGCAGAAGCGGGTGAACACCCTGATCTTCGTCCTGAAGTATATCACCCGTTTGGCGGGGTTTGAACTTCTGAACCGCATTGAAATCAAAGACCGTAAGACCGGGAGGGAATACAAATGAAAGAGCCATTCAAGTGTTGTTGGAATTGCCGCCTTGGTGGAATGCGCCTTCACCTGTCAGATAAAAAGCAAGACGATGAATCCGCCGTAACTGAAAGATTGTGTATGTCACTTACTGAAATGCTACTCCATCCCGGAAAAGTTGGCCCTTCAAAAAATCCGTACATTGTTCGTGACTGTCCTGAATTTTATTCCAGACCTTCAGAAATCAATTTTGGGCATGAAATAAGTGAAGCAGAAGCTAAAAAATTGAACATCATGACCGTTGCTGAACGGTTGAAATATTGGTGGAACACCTTGAACGCCTAACCAGTATTTCTTCAATAGGGGTTGGAACAGCGTGTGGAACAGGTATGGAATAGATGTTTTTTCTATATCTGTTCCGCACGAAAACCCTTTATTTTCAAGGCTTTTTCAGTTGTTTTCAGGGAACGGAACAGATGGAACAGATGTAAATATACTTTCTTCTTATTAAGAAAAAAATATATAAGAAATGTGTATATAAGGAACTGCCCGTTTTATCTGTTCCATGCGTTCCAAAGTCTTGAAACCACTTGATTTTTCAGCATTTATTAACGGTACAGATGCAATGAAAACGGAACAGACCACCGTAGAAAGGATGTGTTACATAGTGAATGACAAAGACCTTTCCCAACAGGCTAAAGAATACTTTGCCCAAATCAGGAAAACGGATCGTTTGATCCATCGGCTTGATAGCACCATTGCAACCTTGCGTTCCAGCTTGACTTCTACCGGAAGCCAACTGAAACAGGACAAGGTTCAGACTTCAGGCCCCAAGAATACCCTTGAAGAAACCATCACCAAGATTATTGACCTTGAAGCCAAGATCAATGCCCGGATTGATGAACTTGTGAGCATGAAACAGGAAGCGTTCACCATGATCAACCGGATTCCTGACCTTGATCAGCAAAATACTCTCCTTGTTTGCCCATGAATCAGTGGTGGGTGCATATGTCATACAGCAGATGGCAGACCGTTTATTTTCCGTTGGCAACAGGTGCTCAGCTCTGCTTGCGTTCACACAAATGTTACAAGTGTTTTTAATGGGAAACAGTTGCGTTTATGCTATTGATATGGTAAAATTACGTTGCGGATGGTTTAATCCGTCCGACATTTATAAGATTGGAGGTAGTGTCATGTTCCGTTTTATGCAAAAGCAGTCTGGGTTATCTCATTTTGGATTTTGGCCTAGCCCCCATCTATGGACGGGGCAACTCAAAATCTATCATGTGGGCGCATAAGCCAGACTGTTGTTAAGTCGGCTTATGCGCTTTTTGCTGTGTGGTGAATCGAAAGCGTAGTGTTTTTAGATAACACAAGATGGAAATATCACCCATTCACTGTTGAAAGGAGGCACAAGCATGAATAGCATATTTAAGTTGATTACTAATCAGCAAATACCCGAAACGGCAAATGCTTTAGTTCCTGTGATTGGCTATGAGCCTTGGTCATTAAGAGCTCTTGAAAGCATAAAAAGCTCGATTGTAAACGGAGTTCCCACATTGATTCGTGTTCATTCAGCCGCCGACTACCCAATCGAAAATGAAGAACTCTCTCATCGCCTGGATATGGAGTCTCATTGTGTCCTTATTGTTGGGTATAATGACGACAAAGAGGAATTTGATATCGTAGATCCTTGGAACCCCAATTGGGGTGGACAACACGGCGGCGTTGGCAAACTCCCATATGAATCGCTCCATGTAGCATGTGTTAATTGCACTGCTGAAAAAGGAACGCGACTTTCTTTGATTTCACACAAGATTAGGCCAGTGCTTATCGAGGAAAATGCAAGTCTTGCTGTTGATTTGGGCTTTTATGAGCCTTTAGGCTATGTTATCGATAGAAACAATACGAAATTTGAAACATTCAAAGTGACTATTCATTATCTCTTCAATGGAAATGAAAAGCAGCAATCGCAGAGCCTTTCTGGCGAATGGAAGATTGGGGAAAAGGCGATATTTACATTCCCTTTGGAAAAAGAACTGTCGGGAGATATCGATGTCAGAATCGAGGTGCTTGCGACCTTATCAAGTGACAGGCCTTATCAGTACAGGGACAATATCTGTATGGACTTTACGGAGACGGTGAAGATTAACAGAAGTAGTGGTGTGTCGCAGAAGGAAAGCGTTATTTCTTCCATCAATGCAAGTAATTACTAAAACTCGGTATTGGACAATATAGTCCACTGTGAATTGGTGGCATGTGGGTGGATGATTGAAACTCTTCCACCCACATGTTGCCTATCGAAATGTTTTTTGCGTAGACTTCGAATTACAATCAATCGCAAAGAGAAAGGAGCATAATATATATGATCCGAAAAAACATTATTAAAAATAAAAATGACAAACAACGTTATTTCCTTAATGACAGTTGGCGTATAGAAATGCCAGCAGTTGTTAGAACTCCATTTTATGGAAATAATTGTAGTGAATACTTCGGCTATGTCGTTACATACTCTGAGATGGAACAGGCGTATCATTTATTGAAAGTTGATCTGCATAATGGGAAAATACTTTGGAGTATAGATGCTGTCAATGGTGGTTATGGAACACCAACTGTTTTTGGCGACCTTGTTGTTTTCCTAAAAGAGTTTGATGCAGTACAAGCTGTTTCCGCTGAGTCTGGCATTGTAGAATGGGCTGTTCAGGGTGGTCACAGAGTACGAACTACATTAAATGTTATAGACGAAACATTGTGGTTTGGTTCCGGCAGCACCCTTTTAGCCGTAAACAAAAACGGAGAAGTTGTCAAAAAATTACATATTCCCAATTCGTTTATTTACGGTAATATTACGCCGTACAAAGGTGGCATATTATGCACAGGTACGCTCCACAACAATGAAAGGGATTGCTCATGTTCTTATTTATGGCTTATAAATCAAGAAGGAAGCATAATGTATTCTATGGAGTTAGGTAGAAGCCCTGTTATTAGTTCGGATACGTCAGGCATTTGGCTAAAGGATGACTTTGCTTTTGCATCATGCGGACATGACATCATTTGTTTTGATCTAAAAGTAGGAAAAGAACTATGGAGAACAAGGGTTTTTGGGTTTTGTGGACGACATTTTCCTGTCGTTGATAGCCAAAGAGTGTATTATACAACACTAAAGGGTGAGGTTGGTTGTGCTGACATATTAAACGGAAGTATTGTTTGGAGGCAAAAGTTCAGAGAAGGGCTTATTGTTGCGCCACCGTCAATTTACGGGAAGACCCTTTTTGTCTTGGCGGATTGTTCAGTTTTTTTATTAGACAAGGACACGGGGGAAATTTTTCAGCACAAAGTAGTTGGTCACACTCCTTATAGCGCGGTCAGTTTTGGAACTAATAAGGCGTTGATTGGAGCAGGCGAGCCACCAGCAAATGGTCAACTGATTTGTTTTGATGTTGTTTCAGAGGCACATGTATCTTTGCCTATGTATAACGACGTCTACTTTTTGGAAGAAAAAGATTGCAATCTTATGAGCGTGCTTATCGAAACAGGTGGAGAATATACATCTTCGAGTATTGACGTGTCAGTTTTTTCAAAAGATGGGGTGGTCAATGGTAAAAAAATCGGAAATGCCTTTACATATAAATTTAATTTACAAAACAATTGCGTCAGTGGGTTTTATGCAATTCCGGTTTTGCTTGAAAATTTTGGTTTAATTAAAAAAACATGCATTAGTATCTATATTGACAAAAGAGAACAGTTGCCATCTTCCTTTGTACTACATCAATATTTGAAGGTTTCAACAGAGGAGAATATTTTTAGTAGTGGAGCGGCATTGGTGCAAGGACTTATGAAGGTTCATGGGAAGTCCATTTCGCAAAAAGACTTTAGAGATAGGATTAACTATGTAAAAAGAAAAAGCAATTGGAAGGATGCAGACTTCCAAACATGGCGGCTAATTCTCAAAAGAGTCCTTAGTAATTCTGCTGAATCTTTAGATGATTTTATCAGAAGTGAAGAAGGAGGGGAGTTTGAAATATTTTAACCTGATCATTATCCAGAAAAAAGGACACGAAAACAGGCTGGCATATGGCGGCCAAAATTAGAGCAGATCAGCCAGGCCGGGGAGGTTACCAGACAGCCCTGCCTTTGAAGGATTAAGATAGCCTGGTCAGCAGAGATCTCACGGTGTGTGAGAGGACGGTCAGCCTTGCGGTAAGGCTCAGGGTTATAAGATTCGTTCTTCTTGAGGATGTTGTAGATGGCAGTCAGCAACACAAGGGCGACGGCGATGATGGCCTTCTTGTTACCACAGCGCTTCTTCAAAGCTAGATAGCGATTGCGGACTTCTGGGTACTGCTTTGCCCGGATAGCACAGAGCGCACACTGCACCAACAGGGGCTTGATGTATGCCCCAGCCCGGCTGCTCCTGGTGGTTTTCTTTTTTTCCGGCACTTTCATTGTAAGCCCAGCCCAGGAGCAGAAATGCTTCGAGGTGGAAAAAACGGACATATCCACGCCAATTTAAGAGATGATGCCAATAGTGGCAAAGGCTTGGATACCTAGCGCCGTCATAACGAGGTTAAGTTGGGGAAGATATTTCTCAGCGATGGTCAGGATAAGAGAGTCCAGATCGGCCTTGCACAATTCAAGGCTGTCCATGTGGGAACGGATGATGCGGAGTTTTTCGGCCTGTTCCACACACATCTCTCCGTCCGCAGCGGCCTGGATTTTCTCAACTGGTGTTTTGACTCGCTTGTTGAGGAATGGAGCTACATGAAAGGATTCGTTGCTTCCTAGCAGCCGGAGGTAATAGCTGTAGCTGCTTTGCCAAAGCCGTCCGGAAACACGTCATCCAGCTTGATATTGGAGACAGTCAAGCAATTCTGCGCCCGGTTTTCTCTCCCGTGGTGAAATTGGTGAGTTTTCAGCGGTAGCACACCAAATCCCGGAGCTGACGAATATCTGATGGTGGGATAAAGCTGCCAGAAACCAGGTCGTGCTTGAAGATGTCCGCAAACCACTTGGCGTCCTTTTTGTCTGTTTTCTTTCCCCGGATAGCCTTGACGTACTTGGGGTGGGCAAGGACAATATTGCGGGCGTGTTCTAGGATGTTGTAAATAGGGAGCCAATACATCCCGGTAGGCTCCATACACACGTCCTTGCAGTTGTTCTCTCCCAACCAGGTGGCACACCGCCGGAGGTCTCCTGTAAAGGTGCAAAACCGCTTGCCTTTGTAGGTGGTAACGCCCTGCTCGTTGATTGAGGCAATACAGGCTACCAGAAACGATTTGTGGACATCCATTCCACAGCAGATAGGATAAACGATTTTGAGCATAACACATCCCCTCAGTTCGAAGATTTGAGGGAACAGGTAGGGACTGGACACTCACTGAAAGCTTGAAGCAGTCTGTCTCTCCAAAGATAAGTTTACAGGGTTCTACGCCCTACTTATTTGCGCTTGAAAGAGCATCCGGCACACATAATAATTCAGTTCAGCGGATAGCTGTACCCACTCACCCCCCCACATGCTGTGTAGTGTGCCCGTTCCTCTAGCGTATTCTAACAAATTTCGTTTAGCTGCGATAGAGGCACTCCTGTTTCGTATCCCTTTTGTGCCTTGGAGTGCAGCGGAAAGGAATGGTCATAATAATGAAGCAATATTTAAGTGCTCTTATACAAAAAATAGGTCGGTTGAATGTGTCCATATATTTGCTTCTTTTGTCTGTAGGATATGGTTTATACAGCATACTTCCTTATACCTTGCCAAAGATATTTAGCGGCAGTGGGGGATTGCACGTAAACCCTTTTTTCATGGTCCTATCAATTTTATCCTTTTTAGTAGTCCCTATTTTGAATTATCCTAACAACCTTGCTATGCAGAGTGTTAGAAAATATTCAAAGCAGGTTCTCTTTGACGACCTAGTGAAAAAAAAATATATGTATTTTGATGATATGGAAACCGGGAAGATCCAGGATCTTTTTTCCGAATCATCTTTTTGTACACGAAGTTTGCTGTACTCCTGCGTTCAATTTATAATCAAGCATTCCGCTATTATAATAATTAATTCAACTGCTTTTTTTAATTTCCATTTCCTTCTTGGTGTGACTTATATATTATCTTATTCAGTATATTTCTTCATATCCATTGTTCTTTTAAAAAAACAAAATAACAGGATTCATAGTACGCTGTTGTCTGCGTCAGATGTGAATTCTTATTTGATCGATTACTGCCAGAATTTGGACTCTATATACTCATTCCGTTCATATGATAAAGAAAAAGAAAAATATCGTTTCCTTTTGGATAGTGAGCAAAAAAATTACTATGGTCTACAGTTGGCCATAGATAATGCAAAACTGATTCAACACATTGTGTTAGTATTCATTACCTTTTTACAGCTGATTATATTTTCTATTTATTCCACAACGGGAATAGGTAATATCTCATTCTATTTAGGACTTATCTACTCAATATTTAATTTGAGAGATTTTGGTGGAGAATACTTGTCAATGATAGAAATGGTCTCAAGACTAAAAGCTGCGTTAAAACTATTGGGGTACAGCGAAAGTAATGAAAAAGATTGCCATAGAGTTTTTATCAGTGTTCCTACCAATACGGTGATTGCCATGCAGAATGTTGAATTGACGCTTGGTAACAAGAAAATTTTTGATAATGCTAGTTTGTATGTAAATAAAGGCGAGCATATCATCATTCGAGGTGAGAACGGAAGCGGAAAATCGACATTACTTAAAGTTATAGCAAAGATATTAGATATTGACTCTGGGCAGATAACATATGGTCTCCCATCTATCGATGGCATAATGTATGTTTCTCAAAATACAAATTTATTCAATAGGTCAATCTATGAAAATATAATATATCCAATGGACGATGCTAATTTAGAGGAAGTCTATGAGTTGATAAACATATTCGGACTTAATTCGTTGATAACTAGCGAAAACGACTTGTTTCAGAAAAAACCAGGTGATTTTGGAAACAAATTTTCAGGCGGTGAAAAGCAAAAAATTCTAATAATTAGGACATTAATCAATCGTCCGCATATTATCTTATTTGATGAGATTACCTCATCTCTTGACTCAAACTCCACCAAGGTTTTTTATGAAATGCTGAATACGCGATTAAGTAGTAGTACAGTATTGTTTGTCTCGCACGATGATGTCGTTGATAGTGCATTTGACAGAGTCTTAGAGATTGATGAGTTACATGCTTTGTAAAGTGCGTTGTCTTATTATGCCTTATCGTCACCGATTTCTTTTAGCTAAATTGCATCATCAAGAATAGGCAACTTAATGCTGCAAAATTGGAGTCATAAGCACTTAACAACATTGCATATTATTTGCAGAAAAAATCCTTGACAAATCCCATCTCAGAAAAATATCCTGCAAAAGTTTGCAGAAGACCATCACTTTCCCAATCCCTGCTTCTATGTGGATGATGGTTTCTCCGGCGGCAATTTCCAAAGGCCCGCGTTCCAGCAGATGATTTCCGATATGGAGAACGGTGAAATCGGGATCATTATCACCAAGGATCTCAGCCGCCTCGGCAGAAATCAACTCCATACCGGCCTCTACATTGAGGAACGCTTCCCCATGTTCGGCGTTCGCTACATCGCCATCAATGACAATGTGGACACTGACAGCAGCGAGAGCAACGACCTCATGCCGTTCAAAAATTTGTTCAAGAACATAAGCTGTTTGGGAAGGGTATTCTGCTGAATCACTCTTTTTCGACAAAGCGATGCGGTTCAATCGCAAACCGTTTTCATAGAATGTTGTCAGGTATATGCCCGGACTGCGGATGCAGCCGGGTCTTTTCTTTTTCCCATTATACCACACCAACGAAGCGGTAAAAGATTTTAATGTCCTGGTGACGCTGACCGTCTATAACAGAGCGTTCCCCGATCTCGATGTGGTCAATCAGTTCCTCGACGATTTCCCGGTCAAGCCCCTGCACATCCAGATAGCGGCGAATGATGCCTGCCCATTGCCGGATATTTTCAACTTCCTGTCGGGCTTTCCGTTCTTCTGCCAAAAGAGCCTCCAACCGTGTCGCCTTTTGGATGCGCTCCTGTTCGCTTTTCTGAATCAGAATAGCAAAGGTATCGCTATTGATCGTGCCGCTGACCTTATCCTCGTAGAGCTTGGCGGTCATGTGTTCCAGCTCTCCAATACGCCGCCGCAGTCGGCTGATTTCCAGTTTGGAATCTTCCTGCTTTGCGGTGCTTTCATAAAGAATCTGCTGTTTCAGCTTGTCCAGCACCTCGTTTTCATCCTGTGTCACCGCCTGACTGTGCGCCCTGATTTCCTTCAGCACCAGCGTTTTCAGCGAGATTTCGTAAATCCGATGCCATGAACAGGCACTGTGTCCGGTGGTGGCAAAATGGGAGCAGATATAGGAAACATACCGCTTGACTGTCCCGTTTTTTCTGCGCTGGGTCTCACGGGTGGCTGCCAGAGGATGCCCGCAGTCCGCACAGACCAGCTTACCGGTGAACAGAGCAGGCAAAGGGGCGGCATGGTTTGCTGCCTGCTGTTTGACTGCCCGGTTCTTTTCCTGAACCGTTTCCCAAAGTTCCCGGTCAATGATTGCTTCGTGTGCATCCTCATGGCAAATCCATTCCATTTCCGGCTTCTGTATCATGGTCTTATCCTTGTAGGAACGGGTGCCGGTGCGGTTCTGCGTGACTATGCCGAGATAAACGGTGTCATTCAGAATGTTTTTCACCGTGGCATAGGTCCAAAGTTTGGAGTATTTGCAGATGCCTTTTTTTCCGTAGTGCAGTTCCCAATACCAGCGGGGAGAAAGGATGCCTTTCTTGTTCAGCGCCGCCGCAATCTTGCCGTAGGCCATGCCTGAATAGCGCATCCGGTAGATCTCCCGCACCACAGCGGCGGCTTCTTCATCCACCACCAGCCGGTGTTTGTCCTCATCACTCTTGCGGTATCCGTAAGGAGCATAGGCGGTCAGGTATTGGCCGCTTTTCTTTTTGGAGTACAGCACTGATTTGATTTTTCCCGACAAGTCTTTCAGATGGTAGTCGTTCATCAGACTGCGGAAGTGCAGCATATCGGTGTTGTCGCCCTCGCTATCCAGACAATCCAGCACAGACACAAACCGGCAGCCAAGGGACGGGAAAATCACATCCGTATAGCGGCCTACCTCTACAAAGTCACGCCCAAGACGGGACAGGTCTTTGACCAGAATCAGGTTAATCAGACCGTGGCGGGCATCCTCCAGCATTTCCAAAAATCCGGGCCGCTGAAAATTCCCGCCGCTGTACCCATCGTCCCGATAGGTCTTGACCTCGATCCAACCATTGAGCATGACAAATTTGGAGAGAATTTCGTGCTGGTTTTCTATGCTGGCGGATTCATCACCGGGGATATAGTTTTTTGCCTTTGCAGAATTGGAGGCATCGTCCACACTCAGGCGGCAGTAGATGCCGACTTTATATTGCTTCTTCAAGGGGCTGCCTCCTTTCTTCCTGTGCCAGCGCCGCGTCCACATTTCCGACGTAGCGGTAGTAAACGCGGAGGTCACAAATCCGCTGTCCGCCCACTTTTTTGGTTTCTCCAACCTCAATGCGGTCCACAAGTTCAAAGAGAATGGATTCATCCAGCTCCGTAATCTCTGTGTACCGGCAGATAATAGCCAGCCAGCGGTTCGCATCCGTGCGGTTTTCCAGGTAGCTTTTGACCTTGTGTTCCAGTTCCGGGATGGCTTCGGCCTTTTCAGCTCGTTCCGCTTCGTATTTGTGCATTAAGGTCTGAAAAACGGTCTGCGGAATGGTTCCGGCGCATTTATCCTCATAGAGATTCTGCATCAGCCGTTCCAGCTCGGAAAGCCGCGCCGTGTATGTTTTCAGCTCCTGTTCGCAGGAGGAAAGGCGGCTTTTAGCTTCCTTATCCTTTAAGCGGATAATCTGCTGGACCAGCTGCTCCGGGTCATATTCCGCAAAACGGGCCTTTTCCCGAATGTCCTCCAATACAAGCTGGCTCAGTACATTCTCATAGATGGTGTGGATGGTGCAGGCCCCCTTGCCGCTGCGGGAGTAGTTCCCACAGATAAAGGAGCTGTACCGCCCCGGCGTCCCGTCTTTATAGGTGAATCGCTCCACCTGATTTCTCATTTTGAAACCGCAGTCCGCACAGTACACAAGGCCGGTGAAGATGCTCCTGTAACCGTCAGCGGAAGAAGATTTCCGCACCTTCTTTTTATCAATGCTGACTACGGTATCCCACAGCTGCTGTGAGATAATCGGTTCATGGGTCCCTTCCACACGAATCCATTCTTCCTCCGGCTTACCCACGAGTTTACGGGATTTATACGACAGCGTTCCGGTCTTTCCCTGAACCATGTTGCCGATGTAAACCTCGCTGCGGACGATATTCTTCACCGTCTGGTCTGCCCATTTGTGGTTGACCCGGCGCGGATCGCTCTGTCCCTTGCGCTGGTAGTACAGCACACCGGGGGACGGGATGCCTTCCTCATTCAGCATAACGGCGATGGCGTGAAACCCTGTTCCGGCTGCCCGCATCTCGAAGATACGGCGCACAATCGGGGCGGTGTCCTCGTCGATCACCAGATGGTGCTTATCCGCTGGGTCCCGCTTATAGCCGTAGGCGGGATAGGTTCCCATGAATTTCCCGTTTTCTGCACAGGCTTTTTTGACTGCTTTGACCTTCTTACTGGTGTCGCGGCTATAAAATTCGTTAAATAAGTTCAAAAAGCACATGACATCGGTGCTGCCATTGGTGCTTTCCGTGTCAATGCCGTTGTTCAGAGCGATAAACCGGCAGCCCAGGGATGGGAATAAGTAATCCGTGTATTGCCCGAACTCAATGTAGTTACGGCCAAAACGGGACAGATCCTTGACCAGAATCACATTGATCCGCTTGGCCTTGGCGTCCTCGATTAGTCGTTTGACCCCAGGACGGTCAAAATTCGTACCTGAATATCCATCGTCGATATAGGTATCAATTTCATTCCAGCCCCGCTGCCGCACATAGTTCTGAAGCAGCAGTTTCTGGTTCTCGATGCTGACGGATTCGCCGTCGCGTTCATCGTCGTTACTCAAACGGCAGTAGATGCCGACGTTGTATGTTTTTGTAGTCATCTTTATTTTACCTCCCGACAATCCAGATTCCATACCTCATGCGGCGTGATGGCTCCACAGGGAGTGTCCCTGTATGAATATCGTAACGGAGAATCCATCGCCGCGCAAGGATGCGGCAAAGCCGGGAGGATAGTGTGACTATGTAGCCGTGTGTGCGGAGCAGCTGGCAGGTGTGGAAACCTCCGACATGGCGCGCCGGACAGCCAGCTGCTCCAAAGTCTTTCCCAGCTCCTTTTCACCCGAAAAAAAGCTGGTCACACGGTAAATGGTTTTCCCGATTTTCACCTCTTTGTAGGAGGTTATAGGGGTATTCCTCTGATCCATATTGACGCACCTCCAGTCAAAAAACCTGTTTCTTCATAAGATATGAGGAAACAGGTTGTCTCAATTCATATAAAGACAAGCAGCCGCACCGATAAAGTTGAGGGGATATGCGAACCTGCTAATCGGTACGGCTGCTGTATTGTAGTTTGGTTATTGCTCGCCACATTTGCCACGCACCCCTGACGATGGGGACATTCCGGTCTCCGCTGGCGCGGCTGTCATAACTCCGCAGCGTCGTTTTACTCGTGCGCCGCAGGGTTCCCCCCAAGTCTTTAGGAGGCCGTGAGGAAGTATCATTATTCCCCCATGCAGTCACCGCGTCCCGAAGTGCCGCCTTCGGGGATCAGGCTGGCGTAGATCGCTCGGAGCAGCCCTGTTTATCACCTCCTGGGGCTGTCCATCTTCGCGGCGCGCCTGATTCGCTCGTACATGGGTTATGTACCGGAAATGCCGTCTATTCAGTTGTCAAGCTGCATGAGAGAGATAGACCCCCTCACTTATTTCCCCGTTGGGAAAGCAGTTTAACAACCGATTTTAGAAAAATTCTTCAAAAATTTTTCTCAGCTTCAACAGTAGCGTCTGTTTTCTCTTATTGACCGACTGCTGCGAAATGTGTAGCATATTCCCGACTTCCTGTTCCGTCTTTTCCTGATAGAAAAGCAGTAAAATCAGATCTCGCTCGTCCTCGCTTAATTTGGAAAGACAGAAGCGTACTTGCTCTGCTTCCAGATGTTCCGCTGCAAGCTGTTCTACGCTTTTTCCGGGTGCGGCAAACTGCTTGTCCTGTTCCAGCAGACGTTCATAGGAATCCTCGCGGCTGGGTAGGAAAGAGGCGGTTTCTTTCTGGAACTTTTCCACTTTCAGATCATAGGAAAAGTATTCCTCTTTCCGTTCGTAGTGCTGATACACACGGTAGACCTGTTCGCTTACCGGCACAGTCTGTCCATCTATGTAAAGATAATAATTCGCCCTTTCTTCACGATTTTTTCTCATAGCCGTTACCTCCGAAAAGTTTGAAAGGTGGATAGGTTTTCAAACTTTCGGAGGGCGGTGAACGGCAGCCGACACAGCGGAACCGTTTATGTCGAACCGTTGGGGAATATGGTTCGGCAGGTGGAGGTTTGTCGGACTTTTTGTGATACTTCCGTCGGTTTTTGTTTTTGTTTTTGAATACAGAAAATGGGGGGTTCTTATCGAAAAAAGGCGTACAAAAATAGGGCGCAAGTGATGGTAAGTTCACTTGCGCCCTGATCGGACTGGATATGTTATTTTGGAAGTCTCCACCTGTTAGCGGTGGAGAAAGGTCAAAAGGGGTATCTACCCATAAGCGGCCTCCCTTGCACCGCTATGGGAATGGGACAAAGCAGTAGAAGTTATATGTCCCGAAAACCGCTTGCGGCATCTATTGTTACTGTTTCAATATACTCCAATGCTGCTTCGTGTCCTTTCCGAATTTGTATTATAGTTACTTTCTCGCGCCATCTGCGCCAACTTCGTAGCCGTCCACTTTGGTGCTGACCGCCATAGAGCCGTCTGCGTAGAAGTAGTACCACTTGCCATCAATCTGCCTCCAGCCTCCGGCAACCATCATCCCGTTGGCCTTGTCCAGCCAGTACCACTTCTGATCGTCGGAGAGCCAGCCCTTCACCGGCTCCCCGTTTCTGTAATAGCTCCACTGACCGCTGTCATTCTGCTGCCAGCCGTTTGCGGACTGCGGGTCAATGACAATCTCCACAAACCGGTGCAGGACAGTAGCCGCCTCGGCGCGGGTGGCGTTGCCCTTCGGGTCAAACAGATTATTCGCCTTGCCGGAGAGAACGCCCGCCTGCTGCATAGCCTTGACCGCATCCTTTGCCCAGGAAGAAATCTGCGCATTATCGGCAAAGGTCACAGCCTCCAGCGTTTTCGGGATGGAATAGCCCATCTTGTCGGCGTAGTTCTTCATAATTACTGCCATCTGCTCACGGGTGATTTTGTTATCCGGGGCGAAAGTGGTAGCACCGGTGCCATTCACAATGCCCTTGCTTGCCGCCCAGTTGACATAGGGAGCGTAGTAGGCGTCGGTTTTCACATCAGTAAATTTCCTGTTTTGGTAATCCGCCGGATTGATTCCTGCCAGCCGTCCCAGAGCAGTAACAAACATTCCCCGTGTCAGGGTGGTGTTCGGGCTGAAGGTGGTTTCACTGGTGCCGGAGAACAGCCCACGGCTGACCGTAAACAGGATGTGTTCCTTGGCCCAATGACCATTGATGTCGGTGAAGTTCGGAACCGGGTTCTTGTAGCCTACGCCGTAGATACTAAAATGCTGTGCTTCAAAAATCACGGCTTTCTGGTCCGCGTCATAGCTGGACTTGGTGAGCCATTGTACCTTGCCATTTCCGTCCACATAAGCTGCATACAGGTTTCCGGCCTGTTCGTTTGCCGCCGGGGTATAGGGCAGTTTGACGGAAATCGTCTTGCCCTGCCAATCAGTGAGGGGCGCTTCCTTGCCATCAACCAGAGAGAACTCATAAACTGGTCTTGTTCCAATCGCCGCTTTCGCCTCAGCGGAAGTGACCGCTGCTTTGGAAACCCGCAGAATCAGATCCCCGCCCTTGGACTGGGCATTCAGCATCTTCAAGGTATCCAATGTAAATCCGAAAGAAGGCAGGCCGTTTGTAGCAATCTCAAACCGGCGTACTTTCGCCGTCATCAGCTTGTCCAGCGTCTGTGCCTTGATGGTGATGGAAAGATTCTTTGCATTCGCCGCGTTCTGGATGGGAACCGTTACGGCAATGCCGTTGGCGGTGGTTCCATTTTTCTTCGCGTCAGCGGTGGCCTTGTTGATTGCGTCCTGTACGGCGTTGCCGTCAATGCTGGTATTTCCGTTTTTATCCGGTTTCACCGGTTTGGTCTGGCTGGTGGTAGGGATTTCCGGTTTGGTCTGATCCGGACGCTCTACAACCGTGGAGCCGCTGGAATCGCCGTTATCGGAAGAAGAACCACTACCGGAGGACGAGCCACCGCCGGAGGAAGAACTGCCGCCGCCGGAGCTGCTGCCCCCGCCGCTACTGGTATTCCCGCCGCCATTGCCGCCTCCGGTATTACCGCCAGTGTTGCCCCCGCTGGGCTTGGTTGTGGCGGTCAGAGAGAGGGTAGCTGTGGCCTCGTTGTAGTCCGCATCGGCGGCCTTGATCGCTTTGATTTGAATTTCGCCGATGCCAGTTACCGTAACCTTACCGTTGGCATCCACTGTGGCGGGGCCGCTGATGATCTCCCATGTGACTGTCCCTGTACCGGAACCGCCGGTGGTCGTCAAGGTAAAGGTGTCCCCGTTGTAGACGGTAGTGGGCTTGCCGGTGATGGAAAGAGCCGCCTGCTCTGCCTTACCCACGGTAAGTGCATCGGTTTTGGCCGTTTTTCCGCCATAGCTGATGGTGACAGTTTTTCCGCTATGCCCGGTAACGGTCAGCACCGTGCCCTGGGCGGGATCGGCGGTCAGCTTGTTGGCGTCCCAGCCAATGGTTTTGCTGGTGTTGTCGCTATAGCTTACCTGCACCGACAGACCGCTCAAGTCCAGCTTCTGTCCGCTGGTGTAGGACAGTTTATTCGGCTGCTTGGAAATTATAATTGTACGCACAGTCTTTTCAGGAGTTGTGATTGCCACACCCTTGCTGATGGTTTCTGTATAGTTTGCAGTTGCTGTTGCTTTTGCAAAGAAGTAGTAGGTGGTGCCAGCTTTTAAGCCGGTGAATTCACGCTCCGTCTGCCAATTTGTAGGGGTTTCATCTGTGGTGCTGTATCCGTAAGTAATCGTTGCCCCGGTATCGCTTGGGTTTACCACAGCCTCGTCCAAGGTAATCTTCGTGAGGCTGTCCGCTTTTCCGGCAAGGGTGATCTGGTAAGAGGCAGGCGTTACCTTTACGGTCAGGTTTTGCTGTACCGCATTGTAGTTGCCGCTGTTGTCCTGGGTGTAGGTAGCGAGGAAGGTGTTCTCTCCTACATTGCCAACCAAAGTTTCGGGAGCATCCCAAGCCCAGCCGTCTGTCAGAGGTACATCCTTCAGCGTGTCGCCATAAGTGGCGGTCAGACCGGTAGGAGGCGTGTAGTTCGGTTGGGCCTTGTTGATGGTAAATGTCCCTGTGGCGGTGGCTGTGTAATTGCCCTTACCGGTGGCGGTCACTGTGACCGTTCCGGCATTGGTGAGGTTTCCGTCCCCGCCGTTGCTGTTGGAATAGGAGAGGGTGTAGTCTGTGCTTGCACTCAGGGTCTTACTGTCCAGCGTCACCGTCACAGTGGGATCTTTGGAGGTTCCGTCATAGGTAAACGGCCCGCCGCTGACCTCCACCTTGGCGTCGTTCAGCGAGGCCAGAGCGATGGTAAATTTCCCACTGGCCGAACCGGTGTAGTTTCCACCTGCCTTCGCGGTCACAGTTGCAGTCGCCTGCCCAGCGTTCATATTGTCGCTGGCGCTGATGGTGTACTGATCGCTGGGGACGGTCTTGCCGCCCAGCGTGACAACCACATCATCAGCGGTTGGGGTCTGCGCCTGGCCAGTGTAGGTATAGGTGCCGTTTACTTTCACTGTCGCGTCGTTCAGCTGGGCCGGAGCGATGGTAAAGTTCCCCGTTTTTGTGCCGATATAGTTGCCTGTACCGGTGACAGTTACGGTACCATTGAAGAAGTGGAACAGGCTCTCGAAAACCTCTGTCCCGGTAAGCAGTGCCTGTTTGTCCTCGGTCAAGGCTTGGTAGGCTTCGTATGCCGCCTGCAAATCGGCGTAAACTGCGTTCTGTTCATCTTTTGTCATGGTCGTCAACTTGTCCGTTGCGGGTAGGGCGTCGATCAGCTTTTGCACGTCCCCTGCGGAAAGCTGCGCCGCATTAGCGGGGGTGGCCGTTTCCGGCTCGTCCTTTGCGCCGCATATCTTGCAGATATAGCCGCAGGGCGTCCCCTCAGTGGCCGGGACATAGCCGCAAGCCTCGTCATGTTCGTGTTTGCAGTCTAATTCTTTTTTGATACAGCCGGTGTCCTCGCTGCACTCGTGGGTGCAGTTTACCGGCTCCTGATTTTCCGCATCGGACGGGCTGGCTGTGTTATCCGACACGCTTTCTGCCGGGTAGCAGTCCGCCGTATGCTTGTGGACGCAGCTTGTCACAAGGGTATAGCAGTCCTCGGTGTGTTCGTGATTGCAGGGTGTCCCCTCGATGCCCTCGGTATAGCCGCAGTCGGCGTTGTGTTCTGTGTGGTGTTCGCATAAGCCGCCTACATTTTGATCTGAACTTTCCACCGCCAGTACATTTACCGGCAAAGTGGAGCATACCATCGCGCCCGCCATCAGCAGAGCAGCGATCCGTTTCTTTAATTTCATAGTCATCCTCCTGTTCCTGTGCTGGTCTATCAAAAAATGCAAAAAGGAAGCGGTTATCCATCCGGCCGGAATGGACAACTGCTTCCTCTGTTATAGCGATATGCGGACAGCACAAAAACAGGCAGATTTAACTCTGTCTGTCTGTCTGTCTGTCTGTCTGTCTGTCTGTCTGTCTGTCTGTCTGTCT
>OLWD01000219.1_pt1 | contig 31514 bp, 27 predicted proteins | sample 1673971 | NCBI WGS metagenome assembly OLWD01 (sample SAMEA103958136, study PRJEB25191) | human gut metagenome | reverse complement strand
CTGGCCGCTGCCGGTGTGCCTGCTGAGCTGGTGCGGATGAGCTGCGGCCTCGAGAGCAGCGAAGACCTCATCGCCGATATTGCACAGGCGCTGGATAAGATCTAAAAGGTGAGTTCAGCAGCATCTATCGGTTCCGGCCCTTCTCGTAAAAACGCGTTTGGAGCGCCCCGCAGGGCGCGACAAACGCAAAATATAAAAATAAATTCCGCTGAAGATAGCCAGAGCGTCAGCGGAGGCTATTCTAAATCGTTAGGAGTACGAACTATGCCGCTGATCATCCCCAAGACCCTGCCTGCTTACGATGCCCTCTACAACGAAAATATCTTCGTCATGCATCGTGAGCGCGCCCTTGCCCAGCACATCCGCCCGCTGGAGATCCTGATCCTGAACCTGATGCCCACCAAGATCACCACTGAGACCCAGATCGCCCGTCTGCTGGCAAATACCCCGCTGCAGGTGCACATGACCCTGCTGCAGACGGCCAGCCATGCGGCGACCCACGTTTCGGCAGCACACCTCGAATCGTTCTATAAGAACTTCAACGAGGTGAAGAACAACCGCTACGATGGCATGATTATCACCGGCGCACCGGTGGAGACCATGGACTTTGAGCAGGTGGATTACTGGCCGGAGCTGTGCGAGATCATGGACTTCAGCGAAACGAACGTCTACTCCACCCTCCATGTCTGCTGGGGCGCACAGGCCGGGCTTTACTACCACTACGGCGTGCGCAAGCAGCTGCTGCCGGAAAAGATGTTCGGCGTGTTCGAGCACCGGGTCACCCGCCCGGCAAACCCGCTGGTGCGCGGTTTTGATGAGGTGTTCTACGCTCCCCACAGCCGCCACACCGGCATCTGCCGGGAGGATGTGGACAACTGCGCCGCACTGCGCATTCTGGCCGAGAGCGACGCCGCCGGACCCTTCCTCATGAGCACCGAGAACGGGCGGCAGATCTTTGTCACCGGCCACCCGGAGTACGATAAGTATACGCTGGATGCCGAGTATAAGCGGGACGTAGCCAAGGGTCTGCCCATCCATGTGCCCGTCAACTACTACCCGGATGACGACCCCGCAAAGCCGCCGCTGTTCCGCTGGCGCGCCCACGCCCACCTGCTGTATGAAAACTGGTTGAACTATTACGTCTACCAGAACACCCCCTACGATCTGGGAGATATCCAACGGGTAAAACACGAGAAATAAATAACAAAAAGGACTGCTGCGAAACAGCGTCAACGAAAAATGTAAAAAAGCTGAGCACCTGATCTTTCACAGATGCTCAGCTTTTTTGTACCCTTTTTTGAGAAGCTGCCTTGGAGCTTTCAATATTTTGAAGGTATGCTATTCTGCGGCAGCCCTCTGCCGGATGTTTTTACCCTCTGGGGTGGCCGGTATATGTCAGCGCTACGGTGTCGGGGCCGGTGTTGGCAGAGACCACGCCGCCCAGCTCAAACACGGCCAGCGGCGGCTTGCCAAAGGCCTTGCGGCAGGCCTTTTCCAGATCAGCGGCTTGCGGGATGTTGGTGTGGCCGATCATATACTCAAAATCCTCCACATCCCCGGCGCGCTTCTGGCACAGATCCACCATGGCGGGCACGACTTTTTCATCGCCGCGCACCTTGGCCTCTACCTTGGTTTTTCCGTCGATCAGGGTAATGATGGGACGGATACCCATCAGTTCGCCCATGACGGCTGCTGCGGCAGAGATGCGGCCGCTCTTTTTCATCTGCCTCAGGCTATAAGGCCCCAGCACGACCTCCATGCAGTTCATCTGCCGTTCAAATTCGTGGATGACATGGCGGATCTCTGCGCCGTTCTGCAGTTTGCGTGCCATCTCGCACAGATACCAGCCGAACACCATAGAATAGGTGTGGGGGTCCAGCAAGTGGATGTTCAGATGGTGCTCCGGGCGCTCCTCCCGCAGCATCCCCTGTGCCATCAGGGCGTTGTTGTAGGTGGAGGAGCCGGATTTGTTAATGGGCACATGGATGACATCCGTGTAGCCCTCGTCCACATACTGGCAGTATTTTTCACAGAACTGGATGGGCGTAATGGCGGCGGTAGAGGGCACACCCTTTGCCGCACGCATCTTATCGTAGAATTCGGTGTTGGTGCAGTCCACACGCTCAACGTAGTCCACATCATCCAGCAGGATGTGGAAACTCATGATATCAATGCCGTATTTTTCGGCCATCTCCTGCGGGATATCGCAGGAGGAATCGGTCAGGATCGCGATCTTGCTCATAATTTCCCTCATTTCCATTCATAATCTCGTAGGTGGCCGTGGTCCAGCAGCTCCGGGAAATCCCACTGCCGCAGCACCTCGTACACGCCCACCGCCACGCTGTTGGAAAGGTTCAGACTGCGGCAGGTGTCCCGCATGGGCATGCGGATGCAGTACTCCTGATTTTCCGCAAGCAGCGCCTCCGGCAACCCGGCGTCCTCGCGCCCGAACACCAGATAAGCCCCGTCCGGGTACTGTACATCGGTGTAGCGCTGGGGTGCCTTGGTGGTAAAGTAGTAGTAGGGGCCGTTGTTGCGGGCAAAAAAGTCCGCAAGGCCGTCGTAGTAGGTAATGTCCAGATAGTGCCAGTAGTCCAGCCCGGCGTGTTTGAGCTTTTTGTCATCGATGGCAAAGCCCATGGGGCCTACCAGATGCAGACGGCAGGCCGTGCAGGCACAGGTGCGCGCCACGTTGCCGGTGTTCTGGGGGATGCGGGGCTCTACCAGCACGATATTCAAAGTCGGCTTGTCCATCATAAAATGCCCTCCGGTTCCTCCCGCAGGGGGCACAGGCGGGGCAGCAGCGGCTCAAACCACACGCCGAAGCGGGTGTCCTGCGTGTAGGGCGTGCCCTGAATGGCCAGCGAAACAAACTCCGCAGCGTTATCGGCGGCGGCGCTCAGGGCGTTGCCCTGCAGCAGCGAGCCGATGAGCACGGCACCATACAGATCCCCCGTGCCGGGGAAGCTGCGGCTGATATGCAGCTTTTTGATGACGAAGCGGTCTGCGCCGGTACCGGCACAGCCGATGTACTTGCCCAGCGGCAATCCGGTGACCACCGCGTTGGAGGCCAGCGGCTGCAAAGCATCTGCCAGTGCCTGCGCGGCGGTATCGTCCAGCTCATCGGTGACCGGCTGCTGCTGCAAAAGCAGCTGCGCCTCGGTGTAGTTGGGCAAAATCAGATCTGCCGCGCGGCACAGGCTGCGGATGCGCTCGACCAGCGCCGGGGTAACGGTGGAATAGGCCTTGCCGTTATCGCCCATTACGGGGTCCACCACTTTGTAGGCGGCAGGCCACAGGGCAAAGGCTTTTTCAGCCAGCGCTACCTGTGCCTCGCCGCCCAGATAGCCGGTATAGATACAATCAAATTGCAGTCCAAGGGTCTGGTAGTGCTCCAGCGCGGCCATGCCGTAGGCGCTGCCGTCCATCCGGGCGGGGGTGCCAAGGCCGCCGGTGTGGGTGGAGAGCACCACCGTGGGCAGTGCCACCGGCTGGAAGCCCATGACCGACAGCACAGGCAGGATCACCGCAAGGCTGCACCGGCCCACGCCGGACAAGTCGTGGATGCAAAGGATCTTTTTGGGTTCAACGGGTTTTTGCAAATAGGAAAACCTCCTTGCTGAAAAGCCGCGCGCAGCGGCTTATAAAAAGCATCATAGAACAGTATACCACAAATTGCTGCATAAAAAAAGCGTATACCAGATTCTTTTGCGGAAATAATAGCACTGCAAGCCCTGTCATGACAGGCCGAAAGGAGAAATTCAGGATGAAACAGCGAGAAAATTCCGCCGCAGGCATGGTGGTGGGCATGGCCACCGGTGCAGTCCTTGGGGCTGCCGGTGCCATGATGGCTACCCAGAGCAAGCGCCAGATGCGCCGCAATGTGCGCAAGGTGATGAAGGGCGCGGAAAATGCGGTGATGCAGCTGGATAAAATGGCCGCCGACTTTGTGGAAAAGCACATCGACTGCTGAACAGCAAAAGCGCCGTCCCGGGTGGAACGGCGCTTTTGTTATCGTGCGGTTTATTTTGCCCAGATGCACATCCGGGCGGTGGTGTTGATCTCGCCCAGCAGGCTCAGATCCATCTGGATGTTGCAGGTCACGGTCAGCGACTTATTCACATCGCTGCCGGTCAGCACCGAGGCAGGCAGATTTTTGATAGTCAGGATGCCGTTGCCCTTTTCAATCTCGCCGGTCAGGGTGCCGGTGTAGGTCACATCGCCGATGGTCAGACCGGTCAGGCAGCCGGTCACATTAAGCTTGGTCACCTGCTTGACGGGCAGCGTCAGGGTGTAGGTGCCGTTGGACTGGCGGGTAAGGATAGCCTCGCGGTCGGAATCAATGCCGGAGTTAGCCATGGATTCCTTATCGGACTTTTCCTTCCAGAATTTGACCCCAACAGGGGTATTCGCGGCGGCAGAAGCGCCCAGTGTGAGCATACAGAACATCAGCAGCGTCAGCAGGGCAGCGCCGGTACGTTTTAAGGCGGTAGTCATGGTTTTATCCTTTCTGCCGCAGCTACGGCATGGTGAAACAGAGTATATAATGCTCCATAAGGTACTGATTTGTCAATGCTAACATAGCATGACCGGACGGCCTTGTCAATGTGCCTTGGCAGTCTTTCACAAAAATGTTTCGAATCCAACACAGAATGTGGAAGATGCGATTCAAAGGACGCTGCAGCATTGCAGCGCCCTTTGAACCGGGAGGACGATTTGGAATGGCCGCCGCTTATCGGGTTGCGGCACCCAGCATCCGCATCGTGCCTTGGGCGGCACTCGCGTCTTGCTGGCCGCTGCCCCAACAACTCCTCCCTGTTTCCGCCACTGGCGGCGGTCGTCGTCGTTGCTAGCCATGTTCAGCGGAAAGAGTATTTTTATTTGTAGTTCCGAAACGCCTGCGGGCGTTTCGGAATTACTTTTTCACGGGAGGGGGCGTAGCGTGGAACGGTATCTGCTGCAAAAATCTGCGATTCGCGTCATGCAAAAAGGGGCTGCTGCGCGGTGCAGCAGCCCCTGAGGGTTACGTTATAGCGGCTCAGACCTCAAAGTTGGGATCGTCCTTCAGCATGTGGATGTTGGACATAAAGGCGCTCTGCTCGGGGTCGGTGAACGTGGCGTCCTTCACATACTTGTTCAGCACAGCAGCGGTGCGCACGGGGTCGGCAATGGTACCGGCACCGCCGATGCAGCCGCCGGGGCAGCCCATGCCCTCCAGCAGGTAGCCGTTGTACTTACCGGCCTTGGCCAGCATCAGCAGCTTCTTGCAGTCGGCCAGACCCTGTGCGGAGGCGATCTTCACCTCCATGTCGGGACGCCATTCCTTGATCTTGTCGGCAACGGCCTTGGCCACGCCGCCGGACTGTGCAAAGCCGCGGCCGGCAGCAGAAGCGTAGCACAGATCCATCTCGGCGGGATCCACTTCCAGATTGTCCAGATCCAGGTCCTTTGCCTCAATGATACCGGCCAGCTCTTCAAAGGTCAGCACGAAGTCCACGTCGGAGCGGACGGTGCGGCGGGAGGCCTCCAGCTTCTTGGCGGCGCAGGGTCCGATGAAGCACATACGGGCATCGGGGTCGGCCTGCTTCATCATGCGGGCGGTGAACACCATGGGGGTCATGGTCATGGAGATGTTCTTGGCAAGGCCGGGGAAGGCGGTCTTTGCCATCATGCTCCATGCCGGGCAGCAGGAGGTAGCCATAAAGTCCAGCTTCTCGGGCACTTCCTCAAGGAAGTCGTGTGCCTCGTCTACGGTGCACAGGTCGGCACCGATGGCAACCTCCACCACGTCGCAGAAGCCGATGGCCTTCAGGGCGGACTTCAGCTTACCGGTGGAAGCCAGAGAGGGGAACTGGTTGATAAAGGCGGGAGCGACCAGCGCATAGATGCGGTCGCCGCGGTTGAAGCCCTGAATGAGCTGATAGATCTGACCCTTGTCGGCAATGGCACCGAAGGGGCAGTTCACCAAGCACTGACCGCAGGACACGCACTTGCTGTAATCGATCTCGGCACGGCCCAGCTCGTCAGAGTGGATGGCGCCCATGCCGCAGGCAGCGGCGCAGGGACGCTCGGTCTTGACGATGGCATTGTAGGGGCAGACGGTGACGCAGCGGCCGCACTTGATGCACTTGTCCTGATCGATGCTGGAACGGCCGCTCTCCCAAGTGATAGCCTTCTTGGGGCACACTTCCATACAGGGGTGTGCAAGGCAGCCCTGACACAGGTCAGAAACCTTGACCAGCTTTTCAGGGCAGCGGTTGCAGGCAAACTTGATCACGTTGACCAGCGGGGGATCATAGTACTTATCGGCGATGGAGGCATCCTCCAGACCGGAGACCACGCTGTTGTGCTCGTCCATGCGGCGGGTGGGCAGACCCATAGCCAGACGCACGCGCTCCTCAACGATGGCGCGCTCCAGGAAGATGTCCTTGCGCAGCTTGCCCTCCTCACCGGGGATGATGGTATAGGGGATCTTGCGCATCAGGTGATTGGCCTGCTCGCCCTTGACGTTGGCGTAAGCCATGCGGGCGACCTCGGTAAACACCTGACGGCGGATCTGGATGACCGTAGTATTGATTCCTCTGAAACTCATTCCAATCTCTCCTTGCTCAGAAACAGCCAAAAAACGGAGCCGCCTGCCCTGTGTGCAGAGCATAAAAACGGCACTATACGGGCACGGATGGTACCGTGCTGGTTGCTTACAGCACGCCGGACCCGATAAATCCATCTTCATTTTAACATAAAGACGTGCGTATGGAAAGAGCAAAACACAAAATTTGTTAAAAATTTATTGTATTCATGCGGATGCACAGAATGTACAAGTAAAATGAAAAAATTTCAGCAAAGTGCTGCACGCACCCGCTCGCCATCGTAGCGGCCAAGCTTTACCCGCACGATCTGCCCGCTCTCGCAGCCGGGGGCAGAGACCACCACCGGAATGTACAGCCGGGTGTAGCCGGTGAACAGCGTACCGGACAGGGGCGTTTCCAGCAGCACCTCATCCTCGGTGCCCTCAAAGGCGGCCAGTGCCTCGCAGCGCACCTGCTCGGCTACGGCGTTCATGCGGCGGCTGCGCTCCTGCTTTTCCCGCTCGTGGATCTGATCCGGGAAATCATAAGCCGGGGTGCCGCTGCGGCGGGAGTAGGGGAACACATGCACTTTAAGGAAACCGATCTTTTTCAAAAATGCGCAGCTCTCCTCAAAGTCCTCTGTCGTCTCGCCGGGGAAGCCGCAGATGCAGTCGGTGGTAAAGCTGACCGGGCGGCTGCCGTAGGCGGCGCGGATCTGCTCCACCACCTGTGCGTACTCCTGTGCGGTGTACACCCGGCGCATCCGGCGCAGGGTGGCGGTGCAGCCGCTCTGCAAACTCAGGTGGAACTGGGGGCAAAGCTTGTCCACCGCTGCCAAGCGGGAGATGAATTCCGGGGTGAGCATATCGGGGTCAAGGCTGCCCAGACGAATGCGCTCGATGCCCGGCACCTGTGCGCATTTTTCCACCAGCTCCACAAGGTTCGTGCCGGTGTCCAGCCCGTAGCTGGGCAGGGAGATGGCGCTGAGCACCACCTCGCGGTAGCCCGCAGCGGCCAGCTGGTGCAGCTCGGCCAGAATGCTCTCCTCGGCGCGGCTGCGCACCGGCCCGCGGGCGCGGGGGATGACGCAGTAGGCGCACTGCCGGTTGCAGCCGTCCTCTACCTTGATAAAGGCGCGGGTGTGGGCCTCGAACCGCTCCACCGGCAGCTCCTCGAACTGCTCGCCGCGCTGGTGCGGGGCAATGGCTACGATGCGCTCGTGGCCGTCCAGCAGCTTTTGTACGTTCTCCAAGATGGCCTTGCGGTCGCCGTTGCCGCACACAAGGTCGGCCTCCATGAACTGTGCGGCCTCCTCCGGGAAGGCCTGCGGGTAGCAGCCGGTCAGCACCGTCACCGCACCGGGATTTTCGCGCTTTTTGCGGCGCAGCCACTTGCGGCTCTTCTGGTCGCCGAAGTTGGTCACGGTACAGCTGTTCACAATGAACACATCCGCTGCTTCGCCTTCCTGCGCAATGGTAAAGCCGTTGGCGCGGAACAGCTGTTCCAGCGCGCCGGTCTCGTTCAGGTTGACCTTGCAGCCCAAGGTATAAAAACAAACTCGCATGAGAGGGGTTCCTTTCCACAAAATGGGATAAAATAGGGTCTACTCTTCATTATATAACAAAACAACGGCAGTACGCAAGACCGGAATTGCACCGCCCGGCGGCATACCGGCGCGGGCGGCGGCATACACTGCAAAAAGAGAGTTTGCGCGGGGAGGTATGAGGAATGGAACGGAGAAATCTGGCACTGCTGTGCGCGGGGGTGGTCTGCTTCTGGCTGTTTGCACTGGCCTTTGGCACGGCACAGGGCAAGGGGCTGCGCATCCAACCGGCGGTGCAAACGCAGGCGGAACCGGCAGCACAGACCCTGACGGTCACCCCGCCGCAGCTTACCCTGCCCTGCCGCGCGGCGATCCTCATTGACCAGAACAGCGGCACGGTGCTTTACGAGATGAACGCTGACCAGACCATGCCCATCGCCTCCATTACCAAGGTGATGACCCTGCTGCTCACCTTTGAGGCGGTGCACGCCGGGCGGTTGACCATGGACACCGCCGTGCCGGTCAGTGAACACGCCTATCACATGGGCGGCAGTCAGATCTGGCTGGAGCCCGGGGAGCAGTTCACGCTGGACGAGATGCTCAAGGCCATCTGTGTGTCCTCTGCCAACGATGCAGCAGTGGCGGTGGCCGAGCTTGTGGGCGGCAGCGAGCCTGCCTTTGTGCAGCAGATGAACGCCCGCGCCGCAGAGCTGGGCATGGAGCACACCACCTTCCGCAACGCCTGCGGGCTGGACACAGAAGGGCATCTTTCCACCGCACGGGATGTAGCCATCATGAGCCGCACCATCCTGACCACCTGCCCGGAGGTGCTGCACTATACCGGCATCTGGACGGACACCCTGCGGGGCGGGCAGACCCAGCTGGTGAACACCAATAAGCTGCTGCGGCGGTACAACGGCATCACCGGGCTCAAGACCGGCACCACCGGCGGAGCGGGCGTGTGCATTACCGCCAGCGCCACCCGGGACGGGCTGAATCTCATCGCGGTGGTGCTGGGTGCACCCTCCAGCAAGGAACGGTTCGAAGCCGCCACCACCCTGCTGGACTACGGCTTTGCGGCCTACCGCGCCGCACCGGTGCCCCTGCCGCAGGAGCGTCCGCTGCAATTAAAGGTAAAGGGCAGCACCGAGGAGACCGTGCCGCTGGATTACGCCGCTCTGCCGCAGACCGCGTTGCTGCCCGCCGAAAGCGCCGGACAGCTGACCGTGCAGCTGGAACTGCCCGACACGCTGGAAGCCCCGGTGACCCGGGGACAGACGGTGGGCAAGGCGCAGCTGCTGTGCGGCGAAGCAGTACAGGGGGAGTACCCGGTGTGCGCTGCCGCCGATGCGCCCCGCATGGATTTTGACACCGCCTTGCAGCTGCTGTGGGACAGCCTGCGGGGGGCAGCAGCCTGACCCTGTGCCGAAAAAGGCGCTTCAGCGCACAAAAGTGTGCCGGACGCCCGGCGGGACTGTTGGATACCTGAACAAATCTGGATGAAGAAACAAAAAAACACTATTAAAATTGTATGAAATCTAAGGAATTTGACCTTGACTTTACCCGGAGGGAACGGTACACTTATACCAAGATATTTCCTCGCAGGGCAAAGGCCCGGCAGATCGTTTGGAGGTTTTAATAAAATGAGTGTCGCACTGAACACGAAACACCTCTCCAGCTTCATCAGCGAAGAGGAATATGCAGCTATCTACCCGCAGGTAGAAGCCGCCCACAAGCAGCTGGAGGCCAAGAACGGCCCCGGCAGCGATTTTCTGGGCTGGATGACTCTGCCCCGGGATTACGACAAGGAAGAGTTCGCCCGCATCAAGGCAGCCGCTGCCAAGATCCGCGAGGACTCCGACGTTCTGGTCGTGGCCGGTATCGGCGGCAGCTATCTGGGCGCACGCGCTGTTGTGGAGGCCGTTAAGGGTATGTACCACAACGAGCTGGAGGATGGTCTGAAGATCTACTTCTGCGGCAACAGCATCAGCCCCACCTACCTGAACAATATCATCAGCCTGTGCAAGGGCAAGCGCTTCTCCATCAACGTCATCTCCAAGTCCGGCACCACCACCGAGACCTCTCTGGCCTTCCGTGTGCTGCGCGAGCTGCTGGAAAAGGAGATGGGTGTGGAGGAAGCCAACAAGCGCATCTACGCCACTACCGACCGTGCCAAGGGCACCTTGAAGCAGCTGGCTGACGCACAGGGCTGGCCTACCTTTGTAGTTCCCGATGACGTGGGCGGCCGCTACTCCGTGTTGAGCGCCGTGGGTCTGCTGCCCATCGCCGCTGCCGGCATCGACATCGACGCTCTGATGCAGGGCGCTGCCGATGCTATGGAGCGCTTCTCCGTACTGAGCCCCGACAACGATGCTTATAAGTACGCCGCCATCCGCAACATCCTGTACCGCAAGGGCAAGGCTGTGGAGATCCTGGAGTGCTACGAGCCGGACTTCACCCTGATGAACGAGTGGTACAAGCAGCTGTTCGGCGAGAGCGAGGGCAAGGACAACAAGGGTCTGTTCCCCGCAAGCTGCATCTTCTCCACCGACCTGCACTCCATGGGTCAGTTCATTCAGGAAGGTGCCCGCATCATGTTCGAGACAATCGTGGACGTGAAGAAGCCCGCACAGGATCTGTTCATCGACCCGCTGGAGGGCAACTTTGACGGCCTGAACTTCCTTGCAAACCAGAACATGAGCGTGGTCAACCGCAAGGCCATGGAAGGCACCATTCTGGCACACACCGACGGCGGTGTGCCCGAGGTGCTGATCGAGGTGGATGACCTGTCTGCTTATAATGTGGGCTACCTGATCTACTTCTTCTGGCGTGCCTGCGCCTGCAGCGGCTACCTGCTGAGCGTGAACCCCTTCAACCAGCCCGGCGTGGAAAGCTACAAGAAGAATATGTTTGCCCTGCTGGGCAAGCCCGGCTATGAGGGCCTGACCGCAGAGCTGGAGGCAAAGCTGAAGTAAGCTGCCGAACGTTAAAAATGATCTCCCGCCGCAAGGCGTGGAAAATACAGGAGGACTGAACTATGATTAAACTGATTGTTGGTACCAAGGGCTCCGGCAAGACCAAGGCTATGATCGACCAGATCAACGACGCGGTCAAGACCTCCAAAGGCAATGTTGTTGTTGTGGAAAAGGGCATGAAGCTCACCTACGACATCGCTCCTGCAGCACGTTTGATCGATCTGGACGAGTACAAGATTTCCGGCGGCGAAATGCTGTACGGCTTTGTGGCCGGCCTGATGGCAAGCAACTACGACATCACCGACCTGTACATTGACGGCATCCTGAAGGTGCTGGACCACGATATCAACCGTCTGGGCGTTGTGCTGGACGAGATGGCAGCCATTGCCGGCGACAGCGTCAAGGTCACCGTGACCGTCAGCGCAGACGAGGCCGCACTGCCCCACGATGTGAAGAAGTACCTGTGATCTGATAAAAGAACAGGGCTAAAGGCTTTTCCAACAGGCAGAAGACCGGAGAAAAATAAATTTTTTCGGTTTTCTGCCTGTTTTGGTGTTGACAAAGGGTTGCTTTGGCGCTATACTAACAAAGCAGCCTTTTCAGAGGTGTACTATGCAATTTGACCTGAGAAAGTTTATCACAGCCGGCACAAGACCGTACCATGCAGAGTTTCAGTGTGATTTATCTGCGTACGATTATGCCGGTGCAAGGATCCCGCAGCCGGTCACAGCCGTCTTTGACGCGCAGACCGATGGCGACGAGGTTCAGATAACGTTGCGGGCAAAGGCATCGGTGCACGGAGAGTGCGCCCGCTGTCTGGACCCGGTCACCCGGGAAGAGACAGTCGATACGGAGTGGATCGTCAAGGAGCGGGATCTGGATGACCCGGATTTCGATCTTCCGCTGGACGAAAAAGGACACTTGGACGTGGACGAATGGCTCAATCAGGAGTTTATGTTCCAGATCCCTACGGTGCTGCTTTGCAGCCCCGACTGCGCCGGGCTTTGCCCGCAGTGCGGTAAGAAAAAGGCGGAATGCACCTGCCCACCGGCAGAGCAGACCGACGCCCCCGTAGACACTAGGCTCGCGATCCTTAAATCACTGCTGAACAGATAAACCCATCAAGGAGGTGCAAAAATATGGCAGTACCTAAGAGACATCTTTCCAAGGCCCGCCGCGACAAGCGTCGCAGCAATGTTTGGAAGCTGGAGGCCCCCGCACTGGTGAAGTGCAGCAACTGCGGCTCTCTGAAGCTCCCCCACCAGGCATGTGGCAACTGCGGTTACTACAAGGGCGAGGAAGTCATCAAGAAGGCCTAATTTGCGCGTAATTGGTGGCATAATGGTGTTATGTACAGAAGGGGAGGGCGCAAAGCCTTCCCCTTCTTGTGCTTTAAAGGAGGTGGATGCAGATGGCGATACGGATCGAGCAGGTGGATGCCGGCAGCGAGGCCGAGGCTCTTGGCCTTGCCCCCGGTGACGAGCTGCTGAGCGTGGACGACAACGAACTGAACGACACGCTGGATTACGATTTTTATACCGACAGCAGTAGCTTCCACCTGAAGGCCCGGGTAGCGGACGGCATCCGGGAGTGGGAGGTGCAGCGGCCGCAGCGCGGCCCCTTTGGCTGCGGGTTCAAGACCTATTTGGGCGATGCGAAGCATTCCTGCTCCAACCACTGTATGTTCTGCTTCATCGACCAGCTGCCCCCGGGCATGCGCGAGAGCCTGTATTTCAAGGATGATGACGAGCGGCTGAGCTTTTTGTTCGGTAACTACATCACCATGACCAATATGCAGGATCACGAGATCGACCGCATCATCAAGATGCACATCTCGCCTATCAATATCTCGGTGCACACCACCAACCCCCAGCTGCGGGTGCGGATGCTGGCCAATAAGCGCGGCGGCGAGGTGCTCAAGTACCTGCCCCGGCTGGTGGAGGGCGGCATTGCCGTCAACTGTCAGCTGGTGCTTTGCCGCGGCGTGAACGACGGCGACGAGCTGCGCCGCACCCTTGCCGACCTGCTGGAGCTGACCCCCATGGTGCAAAGCATTGCAGCCGTGCCCTGCGGCATTACGGATTACCGCAAAAATCTGTACCCGCAGGTGCCCTACGATGCAAAGACCAGCGCTGAGGTCATCGACATTATGGAAGAATTCGGTGATGAATGCAAGCGCCGCCACGGCAAGCGCATCATCTACCCCAGCGATGAATGGTACCTCAAGGCGGGGCGCCCCATCCCTGCGGCGGCGTTCTACGAGGACTACGACCAGCTGGAAAACGGCGTGGGTATGCTGCGCCTGTTCGAGGAAGAATTTCTGGCGGAACTGGACAAGCCCCACCGGATCTACGGCACCAAGGAGCTGGACGTGGTCACCGGCACCATGGCAGCGCCCCTCATCACCCGCATGATGGAGGAGCTGCACCGCCAGTACCCCATGATCACCGTGCACGTCCACACCATCCAGAACCGCTTTTTCGGCGGCAATGTTGGTGTGACCGGCCTCATCACCGCCACCGATATCATTGCCCAGTGCGCTGGCAAGCTTGCTACAAAAACGCTGGGCATCCCGGCTGTGATGCTGCGGGAGGAAAAAGATACCTTCCTGGACGATATCACGGTAGAGCAGCTGGGGCAGCAGCTGGGCGTAAAAGTGGAGGTGCTGCCCACGGCAGGCGGGGACGAAGCCCGCGCCTTGCTGCGCAGCGGCCTGCACATTGCCCGCAGAAGGAAGAGCGGCAGCTGATAACGCCATTTTTATTGTATTTTACCCCTTTTAAGAAAGGAGGAGACCCCATGAGCAAACCGATCGTAGCAGTGGTGGGCCGCCCCAACGTGGGCAAATCCACCCTGTTCAATAAGCTGTGCGGCCAGCGCCTTGCCATTGTGGAGGATACCCCGGGCATTACCCGCGACCGCATTTTTGCCAACTGCGAGTGGAACGGCCACGAGTTTTTGCTGGTGGATACCGGCGGCATCGAGCCCAAGGCCACCGAGGGCATTCTGGCCCACATGCGCGAGCAGGCGCAGATCGCCATTGACACCGCCGACTGCATCATCATGGTCACGGACGTGCGCAACGGCCTGACCGCAGCCGACGAGGACGTGGCACACATGCTGCGCCGCAGCCATAAGCCCATCATTCTTGCCGTGAACAAGTGCGACAAGGTGGGCGAGGCTCCCATGGAGCTGTACGAGTTCTACAACCTCGGCTTTGACGAGGTGATGCCCATTTCTTCCGTGCACGGTCACGGCACGGGCGATCTGCTGGATGCAGTGTGCGCCCATCTGGACTTCAGTGAGACCGTGGTAGAGGAGGACCGTATCCCCGTTGCCATCATCGGGCGCCCCAACGTGGGCAAGTCCAGCCTGACCAACCGCATTCTGGGCGAGAATCGTATGATCGTGGCCAACGAGGCCGGCACCACCCGTGATGCCATCGACACCCCGGTGGACAACGCCTACGGCAAGTTCATCTTTACCGATACCGCCGGTCTGCGCAAGCGCAGCAACATCAGCGATGGCTTGGAGCGCTACATGGTGGTGCGTGCACTGGCTGCTGTGGAGCGCAGCCGCGTGGCGCTGATCCTTGTGGATGCCACCGTCGGCTTTACCGAGCAGGACAGCAAGGTGGCAGGCTACGCCCACGAGCAGGGCAAGGCCTGCATCATCGTGGTAAACAAGTGGGATGCCGTGGAAGGCAAGGAGACCAACACCATGGAGCTGCAGCGCCGGGGCTATGCCGAGTGCTTCAGCTTTATGGGCTATGCACCCATTATCTTCATCTCTGCCCAGACCGGCTACAACGTGAACAAGCTGATGCAGCTGATCCGGGATGTGGATGCCGAGAACGGCGCCCGCGTGCCCACCGGCGTGCTGAACGAGATGCTGGCCCGCGCGACCGCCCGGATGCAGCCCCCCAGCGACAAGGGCCGCCGCCTGAAGATCTACTACCTGACGCAGGCCTCCACCCGTCCCCCCACGTTCGTGGCCTTTGTGAACGCAAAGCACCTGTTCCACTTCAGCTATCAGCGGTATCTCATCAACCAGATCCGCGAAAACTTTGGTCTGGAGCATACGCCCATCCGTCTGGTCGTGCGGGAGCGCGGCTCCGGCGAGGTGGGTGCCAAGGACGTATAACACGTCAGGGAGGCTCAGATGATGAAATCTGTTCTCATCGCTGTGGTGTCCGCTGTGCAGGCGTATCTGCTGGGCAGCATCGACACCGGTATCCTCGTCAGCAAGTTTTTGTACCACGATGACGTACGCAAGTACGGCAGCGGCGCTGCAGGCATGACCAATATGCTGCGCACCTTCGGCAAAAAGGCGGCGGCGCTTACCGCCTTTGGTGATGTGCTCAAGGGTGTGCTGGCGGTGTGCATCGGCCGCTGGCTGTTCACCCTGATGCCGGAAAGCACCATGCTCTCGCCCTATCTGGCGGTGTATCTTGCCGCGATCTTTGCCATTATCGGCCATTTGAAGCCCCTGTATTTCGGCTTCAAGGGCGGCAAGGGCGTGCTGGTGGCGGGCGGCACCATTCTGGCCATCCAGCCGGTTCTGATCCCCTTTCTGGCGGTCATCTTTCTGGCCTGCCTGCTGCCCACCGGCATGGTGTCACTGGGCAGCGTGACCATGGCAGCACTCTACCCGGTGCTCACCATCCTGTACGGGGTGTTCCGGGGCTATTCTGCCGCCGACCTTACCGTGTGCACCATCGGCTCGGTGATTATGGCCGCAATGGTCATTTATATGCACCGCTCCAATATCCAGCGCATCCGCGAGGGCAAGGAGTACCGCTTTGGCCGCCACGGCAAAAAGTAACAGAAAATAGTAAACCACCCCGCAGCAGCCGTTCACCGGCCGCTGCGGGGTGGTTTTTGTATAGGCTTATTCCTTTGTCTCGGTCTCTTCCTCAGGCTTTGCTTCGGAATGCCGCCGACGGAACCAGTCGGCGGGGATACCGCTCTGGGCGGGGGTAAGATCCGGCGCAGGATGACCGTCCGGCAGGTGTGCGCCAAAGGCCGGGACAAAGAAGAACTTGCGCACAATGAAGATCAGCGCAATCGCGCCCACGCTGAGCAGGTTCTCCACGGCGGAATCGTGTCCCACCACCAGATGGCGGGCAATGGCGTACAGCAGCACCTCAAGGCTGCTGCCGGGGCTGTGCTTGGCCAGCATCTTGATGAACTCAATGCCGATCACAATGTCCAAGCTGCGCTCCAGAAAGGTGCGGATCTCTGCCTCGTTGCCATCGAACAGCAGGCCGGGCATCCAGCGGATCAGGGGTACAACGCTGAGCAGCAGACCAATCAGCACCAGCCCGGATAACAGCACTTCCAGCAGACTGGAAGCCTGAATAATGCGGTTGCGCAGGGAGGTACGCCAGTGGCTTTCTACCGGGTGAGAGGGATGTTCCATAGTAAGACCTTCCTTTCGGCATTCTGCTGCATAAAGATCGACAAAATCCTGCCTTTATTGTAGCAGACGAGAGAAGGTCTGTCAATTTCAATCCACGATGGTGACGGTGGTCTGCGGGCCGACGGCCACATAGCCGGACTTTTTGATGCAGTCCTGCCCGGCGTCGGTGTCCAGCCAGTCGTACAGGCGGCGCTCCGGGCTGTCGGCGGCGGCATCCGGGTGGATGACGGCGTAAAAATCGTTGCACAGGGGGTAGCTGCCGTCGGCAAGGGTATCGTTGCTGGGGGTCACACCGTCCACCGCCAGCAGACGCAGCCCGGGTTTGGAGTACATCTGGTCGATGTAATAATACACCGAGAAGCCGATGGCGTTGGCACTGTTGTTGTAATCGGCAATGCTGTCCACCAGCTCACCCATGGCGGCGGGAGCCAGCTCAGAGGGCGGGGTCATCAGCTCACCGCCCTGAATGAGCAGTTTTTTGAACAGGGTCTGACTGCCGGAGTCCTCGCCGCGCTGGAAAGCAACGATTTCCTGATCCTTGCCGCCTACATCCTTCCAGTTGGTGATCTTTCCGGCATAGATGTCCCGCAGCTGCTGCCGGGTAAGCGCCTGCACGGGGTTGTCCTCGTTGACGATGAACACCAGCGCGTCCACTCCAATGGGCTTCTGCTCCAGCTCCACGTTGGCCTCTTGCAGCTCTTCCTTTACATAGTCCGGCGCTTCGTATACCACCAGCATCCGGGTGGTGGTGTCGTACAAGCCAAAGTTTTCCCATGCGTAGGCGGTGGTGCTCACCGTGATGCTGCTGCGGGCTTCTTCCAGGTCCATGCCGGTGGTATCGGCCAGCATCTGCGCCATCAGCGGGATGCAGGCGGTGCTGCCGTCCAGCGGGGGAAACTCCTCCACGGTCAGAAACGGCTCCGGCTGCTGCACAGCAGAGGAAGCAGCAGAGGATGCAGGCTGCTCTGCGGCAGAGGAAGCCGTGCTGCCGGAGGGCGCATCCGTGCCCTTACAGGCGGTCAGTACCCCGGCAGCGGAGCAGGCAGCCAGCCCCAGCAGAAAGCTGCGGCGGGAAATTTTAGCGTTTTTCATAAGAAAGCCCTCCTGAATCAATAGCCATAACTCGGTTCATCGTCCGCAGTGGCAGACGAGAAAATACTCTGGCAGTACAGCCAGTTGCCGCTTGTGTCCATCCAGCCCACATAAAAGCCCCGCTGTGCCGCAAACACATGGTCGGGCAGGGCGTTTAGACTGTTGGAATAGTACCTGGTGCAGCTGGAAAGCCCCTGCAGCACCACCTTGCCGTCTGCGTCCAGCACATCGTATACGTTGCCGTAGGCGCTGCCCGCAGCGGCGCGGCTGCCGTAGAACATGGGTCTGCCGTCGGGGTCGGTGGTCAGGTAGTTGATATAGCTGTACTTGCCTTGCAGGGCGGTCAGGTCGCTGACAAGCCCCTGCGGGCCGTACAGCCGGGTGGCGGTGGTCTCGTAGCGGTCGTTATCCTGCAATTTCAGCCAGACATAGCCACTGCCGCAGTTGCTCATCCGTACCCGCTGCTGGTGCTCCACCGGTTCTACGGTGGTGTCGGTCAGCAGCTTTCCGTTGTCCGTGCTGTACACCCGCAGACTGCCATCCAGCGCGTAGACGGCTACGGTGTTGTCGGTGGCGTTCACATCGTACAGCGGGGTCTTGGTGCCGGTCTCCAGATCATAGAGTTCGTAGCCGTGATCCTCGCCGCTGTGCCATGTTACCACATAGCCCGGGAAATACTGGCTGGGCTGTTCGTCAAAGGCGGCAATCAGTCCGCGGTCCTCGGTGGTCATGTCCCGCAGCTCGTACCGGCCATCACTGGTGGAAAAGCTGGCAAGACCGCCCGGATAGACCTGCAAAAAGCCCGTGCACTGCTCGCCGGTCAGGACGTTGTACAAAATCCGGTCGGTGGTTTCTTCCCCGGTGGTAACATCCAGCACCACCCAGTCGCTCAGGGTGTCGCTGTCGTAGAAAAGGCGGTATGCCGAGGCGGCGTCGGCGCGGTAGACAGGGGTGCCGTCCTTTTCCTGCACCACCACCCAGCTGTTCTGGCGGTAGTCGGTATCCCAGTCGTAATCGTCCAGCCCCTCCGGGCGGGCGTAGCAGCTGAATACCAGCTTATCGCCGCATACGGTGCAGCTGTATGCGCCCTCCGGTACCGGCAGAGCTGCGCCGGTGGCAAGGTCGATGACCTGACAGGTGCCGTAGCCGGACTCCGGGACGTATCCACCATCGATCAGGCGGCTTTCCTGCAGCACCAGCAGGCCGTTTTGCAGGGTGGCGCTCTGCTCGCCCTCAAAGGACATTACTTCGGTGCCGGTCTTGTCGTACAGGGCGGTGCGGCGTCCGCCCCGGCCGGTAGGGTCGGACCAGCTGCGCAGCCAGTAGTCTGCGGTGCCGGTGGCACTGTCCTCCACCAGCGAGACGTTCTCACTGCGGGCAGACTGGTGCAGCGGGGTGCTGCCGCACAGGATGGTGGTGCTGCTTCCGGAACGGCTGTCGCAGTACAGCACCCGCAAACGGCTATCGTTCAGCACGGCAGGGTCGTACAGGGGTTTGCCGTTGTCGTCCGTAGGTACCGAAACGGCAGAGCTTGCAGCGCCCGGCACGCCGGTGGCGGGCGGCAGCAGGGCACAGCCGCAGCCTAAAGTAAGGGCAAGAGCAGTGCAGACTGCCCCGCAGCCGATACGCAAGACAACACGCTTCATAAAAACCACTCCTTTGCAAAAACAGGGAGGAAAATTTTTCCGTTCACACAGAATACGAAACAACCGCATTTTTCATTGCAGAGCTTGCAGAAAAATGCGGCTAAAAACGGTTACAATTGCATTACAGCTGTGCCGGGGCATGGGACGCTTCTGCCTTGTCCATCTGCTCCAGCTGCCGCAGAAAGGCCAGCAAAAAGGGCAGCGAGATGAAAAAGGTGAGCGCATCCGCAATGGGCTGGCAGAGCTCCACACCCACAAGACCCAGCACCCGGGGCAGTACAAGGATCAGCGGGATAAAGCACACGCCCTGTCGGCAGCAGGCCAGAAAGGTGGCGCGCCCGGCCTTGCCAACGCTCTGGAAGGTCATGTTGGTCACTACGATCACCGGCTGCAGAAGGATGGCAAAGCACTGGTAGCGGAAGGCGGGCAGCGCCACGGCAGTGACCTCCGGGTCGTCCCGGAACAGGCGGATCAGGTTTTCATCGTTCCACCAGCACACCGCAATCAGCACCACCAGAAGCGCAAAGGCGGCTTTCAGGGTAAAGACGGCGGCCTGCCGCACTCGGTGGTATTTGCGGGCGCCGTAGTTGAAGGACGCCACCGGCTGCAAGCCCTGTCCCACGCCGATGGCCACCGAGAGGATGAACATAAAAATGCGGGACACGATACTCATGCCCGCCACGGCGGCATCGCCGTAGCTGCGGGCGGCAATGTTCAGCAGCATCCCGCCGATGCTGTTCAGCCCCTGACGGCCAAAGCTGGGCGCGCCGCCTGCAAGGATCTGCAAAAACTCGCGCGGCTCCCGGGTGACGGCAGAAAGCCGGAACTGGCTGACCGTTTTGCCCCGCAGGAACATATACAGCAGAATGCCAAAGCTGATGGTCTGGCTGAGGGCAGTGGCGATACCGGCACCGGCAGTGCCCAGCCCTAAAGCGAACATGAACAGCGGGTCCAGTGCAATGTTCAGCAGTCCGCCGGTGACCAGCCCGACCATGGCAAGGTTCGCCTTGCCCTCATACCGCAGGATGTTGTTCATCACCAGACTGGAGATCATCAGCGGTGCGGCAAGCAGGATGGGCCGGGCGTAGGCACAGGCATGGGGCAGAATGGTTTCGGTGCTGCCCAGCAGCATCATGAAGTCCGGCAGGGTGGCAAGGCCGACCACTGCCAGCACTACGCCAAAGACCAGCGCCGTAAAAAAGCTGGTAGAGGCAAAGCGGGTGGCGGCGTGGGTATCTTGACTGCCCAAGCGGCGGCTGATGATGGTGCCGGAGCCGTGCCCCAGCATAAAGCCCAGCGCCTGTATGATAGCCATCAGGCTGGAAACGACGCCCACCGCGCCGGAAGCGCTGGTGGAGATGCGCCCCACAAAAAAGGTATCGGCCAGATTGTAGATGCTGGTGATCAGCATACTCAAAATCGTGGGCGCGGCAAGGCTGAGAATCAGCCGGGGGATCGGAGTCTCGGTCATTTTATGATATTGCACCGCAGTGCGGTCCTGCTGGGTCATGGGAAAATATCCTCCTTCAAAAACGAGAAAGCCGCCCCTTTCAGAGCGGCAGATAGTCCTGATGAAAACAGTATAACGCAGTTGCGGCAAAATGTCGAGGGAATAAAAACGGCCTTTCGCCCCTGCGAAGGGGCGAAAAAGCAGGCGAAAACAGGGTGGTTTCTATATAAAGTGCTAAAGAATTGTCGAATTGCTTGTGAAAAATCACGATATGTGGTATTCTTTATAAGAAGGAATTGGAAAAATCTGTGCATTTTATGATTGGGAGGGATTTGTACATGAAATCCGTAGCACAAACTGTGATCGAGGCTGACCGCTTTTATACCATTGCCGCTCACACCGGCAATGTCATTCAGGCAGTGGAGGGCAGCAAGGACGGCGGCACTGTCCGTCTGGGTAAGTACGACCACAAGCCCGAACAGGAGTGGAGCTTTGTCCGCGAGGGCGATGGCGTGTACCGCATCCGCAACCGTGCCTCCGGCAAGCTGCTGGATCTGACCATGACCGGCACCGCCAATGGCACATGGCTGCACCTGTGGGAGGACGTGGGCGGCACGTCCCAGATGTGGAAGGTGGAGCACACCCCGGAGGGCACCGTGCGTCTGCGCTCCTCCTGGGCAGGCGGCAAGTGCGTGGACACCGTGGGCATCGGTGCCGAGGTGGGCGCTGTGCTGCAGATCTGGCAGGAGGTGCCCGGCGGTGGTGACCAGCTGTGGGTCATCTCTGAGGTGAAGGACCGCGTAAAGCGTGCCGCCAAGGTTGAACAAGCAGCACCCGCTGCCGAGACGAAGGCCGCACCGGCCAAGGAAGCCGCTCCCGCCAAGAAGCCCGCAGCCCGCAAGCCCCGCACCGCCAAGAAGGTGGAGGAGAAGCCCGCTACGCCCGCCGCAAAGGCTGCAGAGCCGGTCAAGGCAGAAAAGCCCGATGCAAAGAAGGCTGCTAAGGCAAAGGCTGAGCCTGCTGCTCCCGCAGTAGAGGTGAAGGCAGCTCCCGCCGTGGCAACCAAGGCCGAGCCTGTTACTAAGGCTGAACCGGCTGCCAAGGCAGCGCCCGCAGCGGAAGCCAAGACTGCCCCTGCCGCCGCAAAGCCCAAGGCAAAGCGTGCACCCTGCAAAAAGACCGTAAAGAAGTAAGAAATCATAAAACGCAAAAAATCGGACAGACCGCGGTCTGTCCGATTTTTTGCGTTTATAGAAGCTTTTTATGCAGCAGGGGCGGCAGCATCATCGCTCTGGGCAGCGGTCTGCACGAACTGCACGATGCTCTCGATGGTTTTGCGCAGCTGCACAAGGCTTTCCACGTCAGAGTCCTGCATCCGAGAGGTGGGCGCGGTCACCACGGTCTGGGAGGCAGTCACCGTGCCGGAAAGTTCTGCATGGATATGGTGGGCGGGCACGTCCAGCAGGATGTGCACCTTGGGGGACAGGGTCTTGAGCAGACCCTGCTTTTCGATGCCCAGAATCAGCTGCGGCGCGTCCTCCCCGGCGGCGAGGTTCGGCAGCTGAAGGTAGAGGTAACCTTCTTTCGCGTTGGCGGGCTGCACGGTTTTGAGCTGTTTCAAGTCCAGCTGGAAGTCGTTCACCTGCTGCAAGCCGGTGGCGGCGGGGTCTACCCCCAGCAGGGTGGCCAGCTGGTCTTGGGAGATATAGCTGCCCAGCGACCAGCCCGGCAGCAGCAGGCTTGCCAGCGGATACTCGGCCACAACCGTGCTGCGCAGCTTGTTGTACAGCTGCCCGGCGTCGTAAAGGGTCTCTTCCTCGCTGATGTACATCCGGGTCAGAGGGGCATCGTTGACGGTGCTGGTGCCCGTCGGGTACAGCGCCAGCTGCACTGCCCGGGGGGTATACTGGCCGGTCAGGCTGCCGGTGGTGCCGCCGAACTTGTCCAGCAGGGCGTAAAGGGCGGGGGGCTCGGCCTCGGTGGAGGTGATGGTGTAGTCCAGCGCAAAGCTGGCACCGCTCTGGAATGCCTTGATCTTGCGGCTGACCAGGCTGTACAGTACCGCCGCAGCCACCACGCACACCAAAACCAGACACAGCAGAACGATCAGCGCCGCCCGCAGACCAGTGCGCTTTTTGTGGGAAGATGCCATGGGAAAACCTCTCCTTCCGGTAAAACGTATTTGCTTCAGCATAACGGAACTGCACGCAAATGTCAAGCGCCGCAAACTGCGGACAAAACAAAAAACCTGAAACATTTCTGTTTCAGGTTTCTGGCGGAAAGATGGGGATTCGAACCCCAGAACGCTTTTGACACGTTACACGATTTCCAGTCGTGCGCCTTAGACCAACTCAGCCATCTTTCCACATCTTTTATTCTGCCTTTGGGCGGGTGCCCTTGGCGCTCCACTATAATACCTGAAAGAAGCACTTTTGTCAAGGATTTTTTTGAAAAAAATCAGACTTTTTTAAAAATGACGAAAAAACGCGAGAAAGCATTCTGCCGCATGGATGGAAAGTACAAAAAGCCCTTGACGCACCTTTAAAATAGGTCTATATTGAGGGCAAAGAGCACTGCGGTGGGTCATTTTGTGCCGCAGCGGCGGGAAATATAAGGAGGATGCTTTTATGACTTATCCTGAAGTACTTGCCAATGCCCGTACCTGCATTGGTCAATACTGCAAGGCCTGCCCGGTGTGCAACGGCGTGGCCTGTAAAAACCAGATCCCCGGTCCGGGTGCCAAGGGTGTGGGCGATACCGCTATCCGCAATTATAATAAGTGGGCAGATATCCGGGTGAACATGGACACCCTGTGCCCCGGCGGTGCACCGGACACCACGCTGGAGCTGTTCGGCAAAAGCTTCCGCTATCCCTTCTTTGCGGGCCCCGTGGGCGCAGTGAACCTGCACTACTCCGATACCTACACCGACATGACCTATAACGATGTACTGGTGCGCGCCTGCGCAGAAAACGGCATTGCAGCCTTTACAGGCGACGGCACCAACCCCACCGTGATGGAGATGGCTACCCGTGCCATTGGCGCTGCGGGCGGCTGCGGCGTGCCCACCATCAAGCCGTGGAACATCGACACCATCCGCGAGAAAATGGCACAGGCCAAGGCCAGCGGCTGCTTTGCCGTGGCCATGGACGTGGACGCAGCGGGTCTGCCCTTCCTGAAGAACATGACCCCGCCCGCCGGCAGCAAGAGCGTGGAGGAGCTGACCGAGATCGTGCAGCTGGCCGAGCGTCCCTTCATCGTCAAGGGCGTGATGACCGTGGCCGGGGCGAAAAAGGCCCTGGAGGCCGGTGCCAAGGGCATCGTGGTGTCCAACCACGGCGGCCGCGTGCTGGATCAGTGCCCTGCCACCGCCGAGGTGCTGCCGGAGATCGCCGCAGCCCTCAAGGGCACCGGCGTGAAGGTGCTGGTGGACGGCGGCATCCGCACCGGTGTGGATGTGTTCAAGGCACTGGCACTGGGCGCAGACGGCGTTCTGATCTGCCGCCCCTTCGTGACCGCTGTCTACGGCGGCGGCGCAGAGGGCGTGAAGTGCTACATCGATAAGCTGGCCGGGGAACTGGCCGACACCATGCAGATGTGCGGCGCTCACAGTCTGGCAGAGATCACCCCCGATATGGTGCGCGTATAAAACCGAAGAAAACGGGAAAAGCCGGAGCATGCCTGCGGGTGTGCCCCGGCTTTGTTAAATTTTGTTGAAAAGATGGATGTACGAAATTTGGACGCTTGTGTATTGTCCAAAAATGCGCTACACTACAATCAACTGAACCGTAAACCGGATGCCTGCAGGCGGGAGTGCCGCCTGCTCATTTTTAGGAGGATCTATGAAAAAGAAAACCGAGCAGAATGCTGCGGGAGCGCCGCAGACGGGGAAAACGGCCGGTGCCGGAGCAGCCGGGTTCCTGAAAAAGAACTGGAAGTGGCTGGTCCCGGTGGCCTGCGTGGCCGTGCTGGGCGGTGTGTGGCTGCTCAAGCCCAAGGCCGACAAGCCTGCCAGCGTGGATACCAGCTATGTGGAGACCGCGCCGGAACAGCGGGACCTCGTCAATGCCCTGAGCGGCACCGGCACCCTGAATCCTGCCAACACCTACACCGTGAAATCTCTGGTGGAGGGCAAGGTGCTCACCGGCGAGTTTGAGGAGGGCGACGTGCTGGATGAGGGGACCGTCCTCTACACGCTGGACAGCTCGGACGCTTCCACCAATTTTGAAAAGGCTGAGATCGCCATGCAGCAGGCACAGCGCAGCTATGACAAGGTGGTGGACCGCCAGTATGTGCGCGCGGAAGTGGCCGGTGTCGTGAGCAGCCTGAAGGTCGCCAAGGGCGACGAGGTGACCAGCGGGCAGGAGGTCGCCATCATCCGCGACAGCTCCAAAATGCTGCTGACGCTGGAATTCCCCGCCGCCGATGCCGCCAATTTCAGCGTGGGCCAGACCGCCCAGGTGACGCTGGACGGTACTTTTGAGGTGCTGCCCGGCACTATTACCGCTGTGACCGGCACCGATACCCTGAGCACGGGCAACCTGCTCACCCGCACTGTGACCCTCTCGGTGTCCAATGCGGGTGGTCTGACCACGGCACAGGCTGCAACGGCTACTATCAACGGGGTGAGCTCCATTGCAGCAGCCAACTTCCAGTATCAGGCCGAGCGTACCCTGACTGCGCTGGCTTCCGGTACCGTCACCGCCATCAATGTGCGGGAGGGCGGCAGCGTGAACAAGGACGATATCATCCTGACCCTCAGCGGTGAGGACCTGACCGAGTCCATCCAGTCTGCCTCCGAGACCCTGCGCGGTGCGGAGCTGTCCATGCAGAATATGCAGGACGCTATGGATAACTACACCATCACCTCACCCATCAGCGGCACCATCATCGAAAAGAATGCCAAGGTGGGCGATGCCCTGAGCACCGGCAGCGACCTGTGCACCATTTACGACCTGAGTTATCTGGAAATGACCATCAACGTGGACGAGCTGCAGGTCAGCAGCCTGAAAGTGGGGCAGTCCGTACAGGTGACCGCAGACGCCGTGAAGGATAAGACCTACGAGGGCGTGGTCACCCGTGTGTCCATGAAGGGCGACACCAGCGGCGGCACCACCACCTACCCGGTGACCGTGCGCATCGACGAGACCGATGGTCTGCGCCCGGGCATGAATGCCAACGCCGAGATCGTGGTGGCACAGGCCAAAAATGCGCTCACCGTGCCCAACGCAGCTATCGTGCGCGGCGGTTATGTGCTGGTGCGGCAGGACTCGCCCAGCGCCGTGAACGCCGATGCCTCCATGAGCGCACCGGAGGGCTATGTGTACGTCAAGGTCAAGACCGGTGTCAGCGATGACAACTATACACAGGTGACCAGCGGCCTGTCTGAGAGCGATACCATCGCCTACGACCCCAGCTCTGTGAGCAGCGACAGCTACTACGACTACGGCTCTGGCGGCTATGACGATATGGACGGCGAAGTGATCGGCGGCGCCGGAAACGCCGCAGACCTCACTGAGGGCGGCGAGGAGACGCTGCCGGAGGAGACCGAAAACGGTGAAGCCCCCGCAGCGGACGCTGAAGAGCCTGCAGAGGGCATCGACCCCGCCGAGGCCGGCGCGGTCGTGGTGGATTGACGCAGGAGGGATGAATGAGCGCTCTGATCGAGTTTGATGCGGTGTGCAAATATTACCAGATGGGCGATACCACGGTAAAGGCTGCCGACCACATCACTATGAAAATCGAAAAAGGCGAGTTCGTGGCCATCGTGGGCCAGTCCGGCTCGGGCAAATCCACCTGTATGAACATCATCGGCTGTCTGGATGTGCCCACCCACGGTACCTACCGGCTCAACGGCCGGGACGTGGGCAAGATGAACCGCAACGAGCTGGCCGCCATCCGTAACGAAATGCTGGGCTTTATCTTCCAGCAATACAATCTGCTGCCCAAGCTGAACCTGATGGAAAACGTGGAGGTGCCGCTGGTGTATGCGGGCATCTCCCGCGCCGACCGCCACATCCGCGCCCGGGAGGTGCTGGAGCAGGTGGGGCTTGGCGACAAGCTGAAAAACCGCCCCAACCAGCTTTCCGGCGGCCAGCAGCAGCGTGTGTCCATTGCGCGGGCACTGGTGCGCAACCCGCCGGTCATTCTGGCGGACGAGCCCACCGGCGCGCTGGACTCCCATACCGGCCGTGAGGTGCTGGGGCTTTTGCAGCAGCTGCACAAGCAGGGACACACCGTAGTGCTGATCACCCACGACAACTCCATTGCCGTGCAGGCCGACCGCATCATCCGGCTGGAGGACGGTCAGGTGGTGTATGACGGCGACTCCCACGCACCGGAGGCCATGGTGCAGCCTACTTTGCTGCCCGAAACGCCGGAAAAGGAGGAACAGGCATGATCTTTGAAACCTTCCGGCAGGCCATCCAGAACGTGTGGAGCAACAAGCTGCGCACCTTTCTGACCATGCTGGGCATCATCATCGGCGTGATGGCGGTCATCGTCATTGTGGGTCTGGGCAACGGCATGACCAAGAGCATGCGGGACAGCTTTTCCGCACTGGGCACCAACACCCTCAGCATTCAGGTGTGGGGCTACGGCTCCCGTACCGTGCCGGTGGAGGAGATGTACGATATATGCCAGCGGCATTCCGACCTGATCAAGGCGGTGTCGCCCCAGATCGAGTTCAGCGGCAATGCCAGAGGTACGCTGAAGATTGGTACCACCAGCTACCGCTGGTCCAACATGAGCGGTGTGGACGAAAACTTTACCGAAATGAAGAATTACCAGATCGTTCAGGGGCGCGGCCTGCAGTACATGGATATGCAGGACAACAAGCAGGTCTGCGTCATCGGCGATTACCTCAACCGCGTAGCCTTTGGCGGCAACGGTGTGGGGCAGACGCTCAAGATCGGTGCCAACAAGTTCCGCGTCGTAGGTGTGCTGTCTGCCAAAGTCAGCGACCCCACTATGCAGCAGGGCAGCGATGACGACTGCGTTTACCTGCCCTACACCACCGTGATGCGGCTTTCCAGCCAAAGCATGGTGGACTGCTACACCGCCATGATGGCCGACGAAAGCCTTGCCAACGAGGCCAAGAGCACGATGGAAGAGGAATTGATGTCGATCCTCAAGACCGAAAACGGCTACTATGTGTACAGCGCCAGCGAGTGGCTGGAGGAAATGAACAAGATGATCAACATGGTCATCGTGATACTTACCGGCATTGCCAGTATCTCGCTGCTGGTGGGCGGCATCGGCATTATGAACATCATGCTGGTGTCTGTGACCGAGCGCACCCGTGAGATCGGCATCCGCAAGGCGCTGGGAGCAAAGGAGCGCACCATTCTGGCGCAGTTTGTGGTGGAAGCAGCCACCACCTCCGCGCTGGGCGGCGTTTTAGGCATTGCGCTGGGCTATGCGGTGTCCATGGCGGCAAACAAGGTGCTGCCCATGTTCATGACCGATACCACCGTTACGGTAAGCCCCTCCTTCAACTCCATTGTGGTGGCCTTTGGCATCTCGGTAGGCATCGGCGTGCTGTTCGGCTACCTGCCGGCACGGCGCGCAGCCCGGCTGAACCCCATTGAAGCATTGCGCTACGATTGATCGCGGCGGCGTGATAAACAAAGAACAAGAGGTACGACCAATGAAAAAACGGATTCTCGCATTTCTGCTGGCGGTCAGCATTGCGGTGTCGGCGCTGGTGCTGCCGGTCTCGGCGGCCAGCATCAACAACACGGCCCTGCAGACGGCTATTACTCTGGGCGCTGTGCCCACCGGTCAGGAGCTTAGCGCCAACATTACCCGCGGTGCCTTTGCCAAAATGCTGGTGTCCTTTTCCACCTACCGGGAGAGCGTAGGCGCGCAGGGCACGGTGGGCACCCTGTACCGGGATGTGCCCGGCAGCTCCCAGTGGGCACCCTACATCCGCATTGCAGTGCAGCAGGGCTGGATGAACGGTTACACCGACGGCTCCTTCCGCCCGGACAACACCGTTACGCTGGAGGAAGCCTGCGCAGCGGTGCTGAAGCTGCTGAGCTATAAGACTACCGACCTGACCGGCTCCTTCCCGCAGGCACAGCTGAACAAGGCACAGCAGATCGGTCTGCGGGATCAGCTGACCTGCACGCAGGGACAGGCCATGACCTACGAGCAGAGCACCCTGCTGCTGTACAACGCCCTGCGCGCCAACACCGCCAGCGGCAGCGCCTACGGCAGTTCGCTGGGCTTTACGGTGTCCAACGGTCAGGTGGATACCTCTTCGGTGCTGCTCAAGAGCCGCAAGGGTCCCTTTGTAGCAGAGGAGGGCACCCAGCTGCCCTTTACGCCGGTGAGCGTCTACCGCAACGATAAGGCCTCTGCTTCGGCAGAGCTGAACAAGTACGACGTGTACTATTACAGCGAAAGCCTGCAGACGGTGTGGATCTACACCCGCCGCGCCGCAGGCCGCATTACGGCGGTATCGCCCAGCGCCAGCGCGCCTACCGCGCTGACCGTGGCGGGCAGCAATTACACGCTGGGCAGCTCTGCCGTGGCGTCCAAGATCTCCTCCCTGAACGGCGGCGGCGTGGGCGAAGTGGTCACCCTGCTGCTGGGCATGGACAACGAGGTAGCCGATGTGATCACCGGCGAGGAAGCCGACAGCGTGTTCTACGGCGTGGTGCAGACCGCTACCCGCAGCCTTGTAGAGGATAACGGCGCAGACGTGCTGCAAAAGATCTCGGTGATGTGCACCGACGGCATTACCCGCACTGTGAATATCGACAAAAGCCTGAACTACCCCACCGGCTGGCTGGTGGAGATCAACGTGACCCCCGAAGGGGAGCAGGTGACTGCCATCGAGTCCAAATCGGTCAGCGGCACCATCAACGACACCGCCACCGCGCTGGGGGACTATGCTCTGGCCGATGACGTACAAATCTTGGAAACGACATCGGAGGGGTTGGCTGGGACGGTTCGTCCCAGCCGAATAGCGGGGACAAAGCTGAACGCACTGGCCGTGCGCTACTATACGCTGAATGAGCAGGGACAAATCGACCGCCTGATCCTGAACGATGTCACCGGCGATCTGTGGAAATACGGAGTGCTGGACGATGTGAAGAATCTGGCCTTCAACGCCAGTTCCATTCTGGGCACCCTGACCGGCAGCGGCTCCTCCGGCTCGGGGGATAGCTCTTCCGGGGACAGTTCTTCCGGCTCCGGCAGCGGTTCTACCGGGGACGGCTCTTCCGGTTCCGGCTCTACCGGCGGCACCACCAACACCACCACCGTGGTGGACGATCTGCGCAGTGTGCTGGTGCCCACCACCAGCGAGATCCTGTGGGGCGTCATTGACGGCTCGCTGCTGAGCACGGTCTGGAACCGCATCACCAGCAGTTCCGGCTCACTGCTGAGTATCGGCCTCAAGCAGCTGGCCAACATTACCGGCCAGCCTATGAGCACCATCCTCAATTTTGTGGGCGGCGGCGCTACCTACATCTGCTACGTCAACGGCAGTCAGGCCAGCTTTTCCACCTCCATCAAGTATCCGGTGCTGGCGGGCGGTCTGGCAGTGCGGCAAAACGTGAACGGCACGGTAAAGGCCATGATCCAGCTGATGCCTATGAAGATCGATCAGGTGGGTGCAGCCTCGGTGATGAGCAACGGCACCCGCTACGAGACGGCTGACGATATGCAGGTGTACCTGTGGTACAAGGGGCAGTATTACGCCACCAAGCTCTCTGAGGTGAACTCTGAGGGCTACTACCTGACCGGCTGGTACGATAACTTTGGCTGCGCAGCAGGCAAGCGCGTGCGGGTGATCGTGGCGGTCAAAAAGGACTGATGGACTACTATGACCCCCGGCGCAGGGCGCTGCGGGCGGTACGGCAGCTGCTCTACCCGCGCGAGTGCCCCTTCTGCGGCCGGGTGCTGGGGGATGTACGGGATTGCCCGGACTGTGCAGAGCAGCTGGAAACGCTGCGTCGCAAGCCGGGCATCCGGCTGGACCCGGCGCAGCACTATATCAGCAATCTGGCCGGTGCTGCCGCACCCTACCGTTACAGCGGCTGTGTGCGGCGCGGCATCCTGAACGCGAAGTATCAGGGCAAGCCGTGGCGGGCTGTGGAGATGGGCAACCGTCTGGTACAGCTGGCCTTTGGCGGTGAACTGACCGTGCAGTACGGCGAGCTGCTCCCGCAGCCGGTGCCGTGGGCGGCCATCGGGTACGACCTGATCGTACCGGTGCCGGCCTCCGGTAAAAGGCGCGGCTACAATGTGCCGGAATTGATGGCGCTGCCGCTGGCCAAGGCTATGGAGGTGCCGTTGGCACCGCAGGCACTGGAGCGCACCCGCGCCAAACGGCATCAGGCCGGTCTGCCGCTGGAACAGCGCATCGCCAACGTGGCAGGTGCTTTCCGGGCGGCACAGCCGCAGCAGCTGGAGGGCAAGCGCATCCTGTTGGTGGATGACGTCATCACCACCGGCACAACAGCTGCCGCCTGCGCGCAGGCACTGCTTCACGCTGGGGCAGACAGTGTATTCGCGCTGGCCTTTGCCACGGTGGAGTTTGGCGTACCGCCGGACGACACCACCCCTATCCATGAGGACGATGAGGAAGATGTGTATCGCGATTTTTGAAAATAACGCTCTTTCGCGCATCCTTTTGGCGTGCAAAAGCCGGGACAGTAAAATGTAAAAACTACACCAGAAATTTGGAAAAAGCGCTTGACAAAACGGACAAAGTCGGGTATACTAATCAAGCTGTGAGCGGCAAACGCAAACAGATATCCGGGTGTAGCGCAGTTTTGGTAGCGCGCTTGAATGGGGTTCAAGAGGCC